>JYMV01047402.1_pt1 | contig 33054 bp, 23 predicted proteins | sample 338911 | NCBI WGS metagenome assembly JYMV01 (sample SAMN03354496, study PRJNA234377) | hydrothermal vent metagenome | biome: Deep sea; feature: Hydrothermal plumes at the Eastern Lau Spreading Center, Western Pacific Ocean; material: Seawater | place: Tonga | collected 2009 | depth 2000 m m
TGGTCGTTTCGCAATAGTTTTCTGTTCATATGGTCTTTCCTCCAATGGCCATAGAAGACACTAACGATGAATGAATGTTAACAGGTCCTAGTAAATGACCAACTTTCCAAACATGATAGTTTTATCTGGTTGTCAAAGAAGTCAGGATTCTTAGTTATGAGATGTTAGATAATCTGTTGACTTATCAAGGATACCCTTGTTGTTTGAAATGTGACTGTCATTTAAACAGTAAATAAAATTTTCACCGTTTTTCCCAGTCTGGAAAAAAGCAACGCTTGCATGAATTAATCGACGCCGATATTGCAAGACTCTATTGCTGTGATATGACGTGTGACCGTATCACCAAGTCTATCCAAAGGATTCGATTCAGGAATGTGGTAATGGTTAAAAAATAGGAGGTGGGATATAATTTGTCAGTACGCTACAGTGCAAACCGTGACTTTCAAATGTTAAGGTTCAGCAAATAATAATAGTATTGTGAAATGAAACTAATAAATTCGGTAATCCACAATGCTATACTGAAAAGATACTCTGCTATCATGGCAAGTCACTGATGCTTAGTACCATTTAGTCAATAAGTGAATTCTAGCCAACTATGACCTAAGCTTACCACCTAACTACGGAACATTATCAAAAATGTCTTTAGAAATTACCGAATCAGACCTCAAGAACGCTTTACCCGATATGACTTCTACTCTGTGCTTATCTGGGCTTGATGAACTTGTTGAGGTGTACCGCGATCGCTGGGGTATACCTCATGTTAAAGCCAGAAGTGAAAACGACCTGTTCTTTGCTCAGGGATTTGTAACCGCACAAGATCGGCTGTGGCATATGGATTACGATCGATATCGTGCGCTTGGGCGATGGTCGGAATTAGCGGGATCTAGCGGTATTGAACAGGATCAACTTCTTCGAAAAGCTGGAATGGGTCGGACCGCGAAACTTGATTGCGAAATAGCTTGTCCAGAATCGAAAGCGATGATCGAAGCTTACACTGCGGGTGTCAATGCTTTTATTGAAGTCACCACAGCATTACCAATTGAGTATACGATTCTCGATCATGAACCTGAGCGTTGGGAAAACTGGCATTGTTTAGCCGTTTATAAAATGCGCAATACACTTTTAGGAACTTTTGAGCCCAAACTTTTCCGAACGCGTTTGGTGAAAGCCATCGGTGCGGAAAAAGTAGCCTTATTCATGAAAGGATATCCTAATGGGCATCTTCTCACCGTTCCCCCCGGTGAAGTTTATAAAGGGGCCGCGCTTGACGGACTGAAAGAATTAAGTCAAATTGTCGAAGAAGCTAATTGGCTTGATGAGATTGATGTCGGATCCAACGGGTGGTCGATCTCTGGTGAACATACAGCATCCGATTTGCCATTAGTCGCTGGAGACTCACATCGTGCGCTCGATACACCAGGCGTTTACTATCAGGTCCATCTTTCGTGTCCAGATTTCACTGTTATCGGCTATTCCTTGCCTGGTATGCCGGGTGCGCTTCATTTTTGCCATAATGAGTATGTGGCATGGGGAATGACCCATGGTGGAGCGGATACACAGGATCTCTTCATTGAGCGGTTTCGTCAAACGGATGATGGTCTTCAGTACGATTTTCAAGGAGAATGGTACTCCGCCGAGGTACTGGATGAAGTCATCAAAGTGAGAGGTACTGTTCCGGTGAAATTTGCGGTCACAATTACCCACCACGGACCAATTATTGCTGGAAATCCAGCATCGGGGTTCGCAGTGGCTATCAGTGACCCTGGTCTCATAGTCGGTTCTCCATGGGTGGATGCCGTCCGCGATGCCATGCGAAGTCAATCGGTAGATGGGTTAGATCAGGCGCTAAGTAACTGGACGGATCGAGTCAACAATTATGCTGTCGCGGATGTCAACGGGAACTTTGGTTACCTGCATGCCGGCAAGATCCCAATTCGCGGTGAAGCCAACGGATGGCGAATTGTCCCTGGTTGGACGGGTGAATGCGATTGGAAGGGGTATATCCCACATGCAGAACTTCCTAGATCCATTAACCCCGATATTGGTTACACTGTAACCTGTAACCAACGTGTAACTGATCATCAATATCCGTATTATGTCGGTCTATACTTTTCGCCAGAGCATCGTGCGAAACGTGTTCAGGCACGAATTCTGGAGTTGGAGTTCGGCCAGGCAACCGTCGAAAAGATGAAACAAATACATACGGACATAATCTCGATTCCAGCCCAGGTATTCACTGAGAGGCTAATCCAAGTGCGTTCGTCTGACAGAGATACTGCACAAGCCCAATCTTTGTTGCAGGAGTGGGACTACAGCATGGATCGGAATTTGGTTCAACCATTAATCTACGCCCAAACCAAAAGAGAGGTAACCCGACAGATTGCACAGGTTTTGCTAGGCGACCAAGCAGATCTTGTCCTTTCCGGTGAGGCAGGGAGTTATGCCCACCTTCGACTGATTGAACTTGAGATTCTATTGGCGATTAAAAGTGATGATAATTCATTCCTGCCAACTGGAAAAAGTTGGCAGGAAGTATTGTCGTTTGCTCTTCAGTATGCAGTTGCCAGTCTTAAGGCGAAACTTGGGGATGACATGTCTCAATGGCGTTGGGAAAGACTGCATTATACCCATCCCCAGCACCCACTTTCGGCAATATTTCCTGAGTTAGCTGAGAAACTAGATCCTCCTTCGGTCTCAATTCACGGCGATGGAGATACTCCGCTGGCGGGAAGTTACGGTTTTAACAACCAGTTTATTGCCACTGGAATGTCCGTCAATCGCTACATTCATGATCCAGCAGATTGGACGAACTCACTATGGATTGTACCGCTGGGTGCATCAGGTCACCCTGGAAGCCCACATTATGCCGATCAAGTGCAGATGTGGGCGGATGTTGAATATATACCTCAACTCTGGGATTGGAACCAAATTGCCCTGGAATCTGAATCACACCAACAACTCAGCCCATATAAGTAGATTAAACCTCTTGCATAAGTAATAATACTCACCAAAACCCTAGCTGGGAGGCAGCTAAATTCTTTGACATATGTCAGAGGACTGTTAATTAAAAAGGTCATTCTTACTATGATCGATGTGCTTAATTTCAGATACGTGCGCAGCCTGGTGGTTGTTGGAGGCATAATTATGATGCTTCCAATAACCTTTTCTTATGGTAGAACGGGTTTGGGTAATAATCTACGTAGCGAGTTCAATTGGTCTATAGGGGCCAGACTAACAGCTGGTTCGCACGATCAGAAGATGACTCTGTTTGGCGCAGTGGCAGGGAACATCATCCCTTCTTTTCTTTCTATTGAAGGCGGATTAATGGTGGAACTGGAATCAGCTCTTGAAAAGTGGAATATTAATTCCCCGGCTATTGGAGTGCATGAATCTTGGTTTATGGGCATTGGAGTAGGACGTTTTAAAGAAACCGGAAATCCTACCTACTTTTTCTCCCCACAGAAGCAGTTTCCAGGAAGTGGATTAAGTAATAGAAGCAAATGGCGTTTTACGTATGGTATCGGTCAAACTTATTCTCAAGGATTCTTTTTCAAAAAAAATGAATCTTTCTTATTCAATGTGGAATCACACAGCGATTTGGAAGAGGGGATTGTTTCAGACAATTTAAGGCAAGAATTTAAAAACGACAAAGGTATTGTCCTGACTGAAAATTACATCATCAAGAATCAGGACGGTAACTGGTGGATTGGCAACAAAAATAATCCAAACAGATACATCGTTAAAAAGGAATTTTTGTTTCTTACCAGCCTAAAGTTTATTGATGCTTTGGGAAACGGCATCTTACCTGATGAACTGGGTCAAGAATTTGAAAAAAATGGGATTTCACTTGATTTTTCGAATACTATAGTTTCTCCAAGCGAATCAAAAAAAAGTGAATGGTTGATAAAAGATAAGGAAACAGAACAAGCATATGTTATAAGTAAAGAGATGGGCGGACTGAATATTTACGAGATAAATAGCTACAGTTATCGCAATTTCAATTTAGATCAAAAACGAGGAAATGCATATATTAGAACTGAATATGAACAGATTAGTGGGCGAATGGCCTTTTACAATGATTTGAGATCTGTTTCTCCTCCCTTGGTAATACTTGGTGATGGTAATGATAATAAGGAAACAGCCTCGGGATTTGCATCGATCACCTTCAGCAATCGATATACAGCCAAAGAATTCGGCGTGGGATTTGACAATATCACCGACGATATTGTCAACAGTGAATCATCGAAAGACCCTAATATTGCACCAGTTGTTGGATTAACCGATGCAACAACTGGTGCAATTAAAAAAAGAAAGAAATTTATCGACCAGAATGAGGCGTATTATAAGGTAGAAGGTCTTGGGATTAGTTTATATCGTGCTTTCTTGATGCTAAATTTTCATAGTAATAAATCGAAATTAGGATTAGATGTACCTGGCTTGGATTATGGTCTGAAGTTCGGAATACACGGTAGATCTATTAAGGAACGATCACAAGATCACGTGCATAAGAATGTTAAATCATATGCCTTTCGCATCGAAGGAAGTGAGGCAGCAAAATATAAAATTGATTTGGATAAGAATATTATCTCGGATGAATTGCGTAAACAGTTTGGTGAGAATAAAGACAAATTGTTTTTCGCCCAAGACATCTCACTTAGCCAGAATTGCGATGTTATCCAAGATGACAACGGATGGCAGATAGAAGATAGATCTAAACGATTTTTTTATTACGTTAGTAGAGATGGGAAAGAACTAGACGTTTACCTCAAGGGAACCGCCCTGTTTCCTAACACAGAGCAGACTAAGAGAAATAGAATATGGATTGAACTCAATGGCGGAAGTTCTGTACCCTATACCAGTTTACGGCCATGATGCAAATAGATCAAAAGAGAGATTCAAAGTAACTGGGATTCAACAGGGAAGCCAATCAACTACACAGCAAATCGAGAACTTAAGAATGATATTGCGTGAGTCGATCAAAACACAAAATTGTATCGAGGAGTCCAAGAAACCCCGAAGTTACGAAGGGAGGGCGAAATAGCCGATCTTGGTGAATAGTCCGATAATCATCCACAGCCCAACCATCAGGTATTCACCTAAAATCAACCCCAGACAAACAAACCGAAGTTTATGATTTCCCGAAGGGCCACTGAATTTCAGTACGCAGTATTTGACTAACCAGCCGACGAAAACTGAAAACCACAGATGAAATGGTGGGTAAGTTGCACCCAAAAGATAGCCTATTGGGTGAAGTGGCCACCAGATGAAATGGTGGCGCATCCACAACAAAAAAAATGTGAAACCAGCACCACCTATCATGCTATAAACCTCATCCCAATGTGTGCGAATGGGTAATTGAATCATATTGCTCATTCGTTGAAAATAGTTCCTTGGGGCGTTAACGTACACCCAACGTTGTAAATTTAGCGCGCCTTTATCGTAGATCAGATCTAATGAAGAGTAAGCTGAAACGATTATAGCAATAATAATTGACAGTAAAAGAATGGGAAGGATTTTCCGTTGTGAGAGTCTGTTTTCCTGTAAAACTCGAAAGTTGTGCAAAAAGTTTGGCATCATGAATTCTCCCCAGTCCCGAAAGAAACCACGCTGAAAACTAAGGAGGGCTAAACTCCTCGGACCAATTACGGATGATCCCATGACAATAGTTATATATTCCGAGGGAAAAAAGGGTGCCTGCACAAGCAACAATCCTCCGTTCACAACCATCCATGATAAGACGATTGAAGTGACAAATATTACCAGCATCACAATCAAAGAGACCCAAATGGACATACCCGCTATCCAGCAAAAGATAACAATTGTGACAAAACCAGTTAAGAATCCTGAAAGAGCCATACGATAAGGCAATGGTTCGTTGGTATCATCTGTTAGTAGTCTTCGATCTCCCCAAGAAAAAGTTTTGCGAATTACATCGACAAAATGCCCTCTTCCAACCCAGAAAACAGCAGGTACAAATACAAGATAACCGCCCATGACCTGACGGCTGCAACTTATCCAAGGATTAACCTCCAAACCAATCGCATTCATAATGATATATTGGAGTTTAAAAAACAGGAAAAAAAACCAGAGACTGAATGACACTTCAAGAGTCAGCATAGCCGCAATTCCAATAACTGAAAAATAGATAACAATTCGGACGGCAGGCCACCAACTCAGTGTATACCAGGGTTTGCTGTGAAACGCACGATGAATATGGTAAATTCTGGGGATCTCAGGTATGTTTGGAAAATGAGCATGTAACCCATTAATCAGGTGTAACAGAATTGGCAATAACATACCTAGCCAAAGAAAACGATTCTTGAAGAACGCATTAAACAGCATTCCTCTTGGGGGTGACACCGCAATCTCCAGCGGAATCTGAACCAGTGGGAACGAAAAACGCTCATGTTCAATCCACTGTCTTCGCAGAAGAATTGACAAGCAAAGAGTTGTGAAATAAAAAACAAGTACAAACAATGTCCAAATACATAAAGGTTTTAACCAAATTGACCAAGGAATAGATCCACTTTGATCAACACCTTCATAAAAGTTTCTAACCGCGTTTCTATCAAAAACGATTAACCACTCTGGAATGTAGTGATGCAACGTTTCTGACCAATCGTTTTCAGGCGTGGCAAAATAGAACATAGCAACAAGAGTCGGCAACAAAAATTGTAAAAATCCCATTGAAGGAATGCCTAACGTAATAATTAGCATTACCCAGATTACTATTAATTCGGCGGGTGAAAGTGCCAAGTGATTGGCGAACTTTTTTAGGGGAACATTAATAAATATAGCAAGGAAAAATAGTGCCAGAATGGAACCAACGGGAAGGTGGTTTCCTGAAAGCTTGGAATTTTGTAGGAAGTAGTTATTATAAGCAGTAACACCACACAAAACTACGATCAAAAAGAGACCAATTATAAAAACGCCAGGTCGGATTTTAGTTCTATCGTTGAAAGAAGAGTGGATTAGATGCGAAGTTTCTCTAGCCGCCAATTGATTGCCGTATTTAATTACTTAACTTGTCTTTATTGTAATTATGAGAAGAAATGGGAAATTTCTGATAACCTGAAAGTTCCAAGACAATACTGTGTAAGCGAGTGAAATAAACACAGTCAATCAAACATACCAACGCGCGTAATAAATTTTCAGGATCATGGCAATATAGATCATGTTTCCGGAATGTCGACTTTTGCGTTCAGACCCAGGCTTAGGCATCGAGAACATGCAAACCGAGCAAAGACTCGCTCCAAAATTCACTGTTTAGGCAACACCTGAAAGTCTGTACCTTTCGGCTGAACGGCTATTTTTAATTAACATTAAACTTGGTTACGCAACCAAGTTTCTAAATCAACATCGTAGCCGCTGTCAGCCCAAAACCGTTGAATGGTGTCACACCAGAAGCCAACCGACTCTAGCATTTGATTAGCCCACCTGATTATCAGCTACTTTAGCATTCGTCACCCGAACATCAAGTGGAATGCCCATGTTGGCCACTAAACGCATGTCGCTACCTTTGATCTTTTTTTATCGATGCCATAATTCTCAGCAAGAGCGGTGGTTTTGACCGATTGGCTATCAATCATAGCCACACTGAGTCGAACTTCTCTGCCAGCGTGGACTCGAGTTAGTTGATATAAAACACGATGAATCAGAAACCACCTTTCCTGCTAACACCATTTATAGTGGTAGTAACAGTTTGCTGAGGCGGAAAACCCTTGGGCAGCATCCGTCATTGAAAACCAACGTAAACCAGATAGCAGATGGCATTGAGAATCAGTCCGTTGATCCCATCAAACTAGATGGACTCCTCGCGGGTTATGGAAGATAGGGCTAGAGACATGGCCATTTTTGATCTGTCAAATTAGTGTTATAATCCTTTTATTCTATGTTCGACTTAGACGTTTTCTTATCCACGAGTGTCACATGTAACTCCTTACTATTTCAATCCCTTCTTTTCCCAAACAGGTTATAAGCAGAACCAACGCTCTTGCAAAATAAAACACTCCCCGTAGCTAGATTAGTTTCTGTCAATCATCAAGATGCAGAATTACCATCTTGAGTTCAGTCATTTCTTCCACGGCGTATTTCGGTCCTTCTTTACCTATACCGCTACTTTTTAGACCTCCATATGGCATGAGATCCGCACGCCATTGTGTTCCCCAGTTTACCATCAGGTTTCCTGAATCGACTTCCCGTGCGAATTTCATTGCCCAGTTAATATTCTGAGTGAAAATTGCCGCGCTTAATCCATAATCCGTATCATTAGCAAGTGCAATAGCCTCATCAATATTATCAACACTTGTAACACCTACAACAGGACCGAACACTTCGTCAGATGAGATTTTCATCTCCGATTTTACATTGGAAAGAAGAGTAGGTGTATGGATTTGTCCATTTCTTTCACCACCCGCAATCAATTCCGCACCCTCGTTAACTGCTTCTTCTACCCATTGATTCACACGTATAGCATCATGCTCACGAATCATTGGGCCCATCTTGGTCGATGCCTCGATTGGATTTCCAGTTGAGATGTCTTCAACTTGTTCCTTGAAAGCATCAAGGAAATCACCATGGATTTTCTCATGGGCGAGAATTCGTTGTGTTGAGATGCACACTTGTCCCGCGTTGGAGTAGCCGGATGCGGCTGCAGCTTTTGCTACCTTTTCTAGATCGGCATCTGGCATAATAATTAGCGGAGAATTCGATCCCAGTTCCATCGTCACTCGTTTCAGTCCCGCAGTGTGACAGATATGTTCGCCAACTTCACGGCTACCAGTAAAAGTAATTTTACGCACGAGTTTGTCAGAACAGAGGACGTCACCGATTTCACTGCCTGCCCCGGTTATGCACTGGATGGCTTCAGGCGGAGTACCTGCTTCTAAGAAAAGTTCCACAAGTTTTAATGCCGATAAAGGGGTATCCGTGGCCGGTTTAAGTATGATAGCATTTCCGGATGCCAGTGCAGGCCCAACCTTGTGACAAACAAGGTGCAAAGGAAAGTTAAATGGACTTATACCGACAACAATACCACAAGGTATGCGTATGGTAAAACCAAATTTACCCTTGACGCCAGGTCCGCCTTCAAGCGGAACAACTTCACCAGATAGACGCTTGGCTTCTTCTGCTGAAAGAGCAATAATCTCGGTAGCACGACTCGCTTCCATCGTTGCCTCTGCTAAAATCTTTCCTTCCTCTAAGGTAATGGTTTGTGCTAGTTCTTCCACCCGTTCAGCCATTATTTCAGAGACTTTGTGAATGATTTCGTATCGTTCATAGCCAGTCATCTTGGCCATAATCTCCGCACCGCGTTCAGCAGTTTTCAATGCGATCTCAACATCTTGTTGGCTCGCTCTTGGAATAGTATCAATGACAGAACCGCTGAAAGGATTTAAGACTTCTATCTTTTCGGACCTATCGACCCATTGACCGCCAATATGCATTTTCATTGGTATAGACCTCCGTATCTGTTTAAAAATAATTAATTCGATTTTACATAAGTCTGATTTTAAATGCAATACTGAGTTCTTATCACAAGACCCATTTTATGTCTCATTACCAAGCAGACACTTCCTAATCAATCATTTAGCGTTTTTTTACAATATTCCCTACGAATTGTGATATAATTTTTAAGTGCCCACTTCAGAATGGTTGTAGAGATAACAAGCAGGTAGCCCCAATTCCGAATCTGCTTTATAGATTGATTTCAAGTCAAAAAAAATAGCTGAAGTAAACCTCTGTCAACCCATTACTGAAATTACTGAATTTTGGCAAAAACGAACTTAGTGAATTAATCTCAAGACATTAGGTGAGGTAGCCGATCATGAAGATAACACGAAAACACATAATAATTGGTATTGTAATTGCAGTTGTTATTTTAGGCATAATGGGATGGTATATTGCTTTCTATGATGTATATGATCCTGATGCTGGTCGAACATGGTAACAGCAGCAGCATAAATTTCGTATGCCGCTAGCATTATTGAAAAACTGATTCAACCTACTTTCACGGTTATCACGAATGCGTACTGTATAAATGTCATTTTTTTAGATCAGATATTGCTCTGGCCGGATCAGCATCTGATTGAGACCTCCAAATGTGGCGCGACTCTTGGACGTGCGCACAATTCGACTGCGTGGTATTCAGCCTTTTCGATACCGGCCAAGGCTTCATCCAAGTCAAAGTCTCCATATAAAACAGTACTACAGCCAAGTTGCTTCACCCTTTGTTCCTCAGTTTGATTAGAAAGCTAACGTCATTTCCATTTACAATTCTAAAAGAGATGCACGACGAAAGCTCAATTCTTTCTTTGCCCTCCTAGTTCTTCAATCCACTGGTCTTCGATGTTGAAAAAACCTTTAATCTGCCATATCAGAACCACGACCAAGAGGTAATCCCGATAAGTTTCGGCTTATTTTATTCATATTCGTAATGAATTGATCTATCCTAGGACTAGTCGAACGTGCGTTGCGGAGCATAAGTTCTCATTGAACGGGCAGATGATTTTTGTCTGTATTGTCCGAAGGTCGCTGGTAAAGAACCCGTCAATTTCTCGACACGGGAGATTGCTTTTTGTATAATTTGCGAATCCTGGACTGATATATTCGTTGTTTCCTCGGAATCTGATTCCAAATCATACACCCGTACTTTTCTGTCATCTCCTGTAACACACAGGTGTACACTATAGTCTCGATCGCGAACGCAAACATTAGGCCCCCAACCGGTAACGACATGATCACGATCAAGTCGGACCGACTGGTTGATAGCATTACTCCATACATTGCTTCCATCCAGCAACTCGTGTTCAACGTCCAATAACCCCAATACTGTCGGCACAAAATCGTGATTCTGCGTCCATATCGGCGAATGTTTTCCATGTGGTCCATTGGGATGACGGATAAACCAATTCAGTTGGGTATTGTAGGGATAGAGACGATCCGCGCTCTTACTAAATCGATCTTTATCCCAAACTTCAGTACCATGATCAGTAATAAAAGCGATGATCGTATCGTCTTTCAATCCAAGTAGATCAATTGTCTGAAGGAGATGGCCGATCCATCGGTCGACGTATGTAACAAACCCGAAATAAAGTGCTTTCGTTCGTTCAATTTCCGCTTCCGATGGGTTTCGTCCGTTTAGTACCTGTGGATAAATATAATCCTTGACCGTCGGATCAACGAAATAATGATTCGCATAGTGACGAGGAACATCCCAGACCTCGTGCGGACTGAAACTGTCAACCCAAAGAAAGAAGGGTGCGTTGTGTCGATTATCCTCCAACCAATTGCTGGCTGTTTGGAACACTTGGGCTGTCAGATAGTCTTCTTCATTTTGCTGATCTTGTACATTCAGTAAAAATTGAGCAAGGGTAGGGTACTTGGTAATATCCGCTTCACCTTCAGGTACGTAAGGAGTTAGATCTATTTTTGAAATAGGGCCAGATCGATATGCGTCATTTTCCTGTCCACGCACGAATCGCCATGATAGGAACCCACGTGTAAAGTTCATAGTGGGCTTGAACATGTGATAAGTGTCTGCAACCAATCCGGTACAGTAGCCTGAATCGTGTAATCGCTCGGCAAGTGTTACGTGCTCATGTGGGATAGGATGCCAACCCATCCCTGCAGGTTGAAGTCCTTCATTAGGTGTTTCAAAACGCCATGGAAATGACCGGATACCTGTAAACAAACAACGGCGAACGGGAATAGTTGGTTCTCCTTCACCGAAGCATTGATCAAAGACAACACTTTCTCGGACAAGAGTGTCAAGGTGAGGAGTTTTTACAAAAGATAATTTTTTGTTTTGCCCGATGATATCTGCCCGAAACGTGTCCACGCAAATAACTACCAGGTTCATCTTCTCCATAAAACAGATTCTCCTTTAACTTAACTATGGCACCAACTAACCCCGCCATAATCTGCCTGGCTCAACATCCCCATTTTGCACTGCTGTAATGGTCGCCACACCGACGAGATCTTCTACTGACGCACCGCGCGACATGTCATTCATCGGTTTACGAAAACCCTGAAGCAGTGGTCCATAGGCTCGCGCATTAGCCAAACATTGGACAAGCTTGTAGGCAATGTTGCCGGCATCCAAGTCAGGGAAGATCAGCACATTGGCATCACCTGCCACAGGACTATCCTCCAGTTTTCTAGTAGCTACGGCTTTCACCAAAGCTGCATCTCCTTGGAGTTCACCATCAATCATTAAATCAGGCATATGGCGACGAACGGCTTGTGTGGCTTTGACGATCTTATCCACATCTGCATGTGAGGCACTTCCCTTGGTAGAGAAGGACAGCATCGCTACTTTGGGTTCGATGCCGAGGAGGGTTCGGGCTGTTGTTGCAGCTGAAACGGTAATTTGCGCCAGTTCTTCCGCTGTTGGCTGGATAGCAACAGCACAGTCCGAGAACAACAAAACTTTGTTCTCCTCACCCGAAGAATCAGGAATTACCATGATGAAGCAACTGGACGCCATAGAGATTCCTTTGGCAAATCCGATCGTCAAGCCTGCGGCTTCAATGACACGTGCTGTGGCATTTGCCACACCGGCGACACAACCATCCGCGTCGCCCTGTGCAACCATCATACCAGCAAATATGAGTGGACGACGTAACAGACGCAACGCAACCTTCTTCGGCACGCTAATCCTACTGGCACTGTAAGCATTAGCGTAATCGTTGAGACAGGGAGCAGTTTTGTGGCAAACGGTGTCAATTCCATCCAGCGATATGCCGAAAACGGTAGCTTGCCGGTCGAGTTCACTCGCCTCCCCGATAAGTATCGGTTGGGCAATTTCATCATCCAGAAGTCGCCTAGCAGCTCTTTGAACTCGTTCATCATCACCCTCAGGAAACACGATACGCTTATTCCCTTTACGTGCCCGATTGACGAATTGTTGAATGAAGCTCATGATTTAAGATCTTTATTACGAGATTACTCCACCAGCTCAGTCATATTATCACAGTATTAGTAAATTATGTGTTAAGATTCACCACACTGAATAATCTGTCAAAAAATTGAGGAAAGATGCAATCACCACACAACATTAAATTTTCGGGGTTTCGGCCATCCATAATGGGTAGAAACGGAATGGTAACTTCAGGACATCCACTTGCTTCGCAAGCTGGAATCCAAACAATGATGGCCGGCGGCAATGCTATTGATGCTGCAATCTCAACGGCAGCCGCATTGGGCGTAGTCGAACCACACAGTTCTGGTGTTGGAGGAGATGGATTTATCCTGACCTACTGGGCGGAAACGGGAATGATAACCGGTGTTAACGCCACCGGCCCAGCACCTTATGCCGCCAATCGAGACCTCTATCTTCAGCAAGGGGGAATTCCGATGAAAGGCATTCTCAGCGTCTCGATTCCTGGATTGGTTGACGGTTGGCTGCAGGCGCATCAACGTTACGGTGTCCTCAAACTCGACCAAGTTTTCGATCCTGCAATTTCATTGTGTGAGAATGGTTTTCCAGTCAGTCATCACTTTGCTAATGCGCTGAAAGGTGAGAATACACGCTTTGCGGAAGATCCATACACACGGTCGACTTTTACTGATAACGGTCAACCACTTAAGGCTGGAGATATTCTCCACCAGAAAGGTCTCGGTACCACTTTAAGAGAAATTGCCACCAAGGGGCGTGAAACGTTCTACGAAGGTGAGATTGCTCAGACTATGGTTCAGTTCAGTCAAGATTACGGTGGCCTATTGACGAGAGAGGACCTGTCAGACTATCAAGCCAGTTGGGTTGATCCTATCTACACTACCTATCGAGGTTACGATGTTTATGAAATGCCACCTAACTCCAGTGGTCATATTTTGTTGCAGGAGCTGAATATTGTTGAGCATTTTGACCTCCAGTCAATGGGTTGTAACACGGCTGAGAGTGTCCACTTGATGGTTGAAGCCAAGAGACTCTCATTCGCTGATCGAGAGAAGTACGTAGCGGATCCTGATTGGGTCGATATTCCGTTACGTGGCATGTTGTCTAAAGCCTATGCTGCTAAACAGGCTAAGCGCATTAACCTCGATCAGATACTGACTGAGGTAGTAGCAGGAACACCGGAACAATCCGAAGACACGACCTGTTTCTGCGTCGCCGATCGATGGGGCAATGCAGTTTGCGTTTTGCAAAGCATCCAATCAGGGTTCGGCTCCAGCTTGATAGCTGGGAACACAGGTATTCTGCTGAATAACCGTATGACCTATTGGCACCTTGAACCCGATCACCCAAACTGCTTAATGCCAGGTAAGCGGGTTCGTCATACAATGAACCCTGTAATCGTATTGAAAGATAGTCAGCCATTTCTAATCTGCGGCACACCAGGAGCAGACACACAAGTGCAAACGAACCTTCAATTGGTGACACATATCATCGATTTTGGGATGACACCTCAAGAAGCAGTAGAAACACCTCGCTGGCGCAGTCTGCAAAATCCAATGGAATCGACAGTACCACACACATGTTCCGACGTCCTCCAACTGGAAGGACGATTCAACGATCAAACCCATGAAAAGCTAATTGAAAAAGGGCACGCACTCCAAATTCTGGGAGATTGGGGTGGCCCTGGAAACGCACAAGCAATTATGATCAATTCTGACCCCTACGTACTGGTTGGAGGTTCTGACCCGCGACGAGACGGTTACGCCATTGGGTGGTAACAGATGACATCAATCATTACCAAAACTAAGGCTCAAGAGATCTACTTGGATGTGCTGGTAACCTAGTCGTGCGAACACCAACATTAGACCGGCTGGCTAAACAAGGGATTCGATTTGAGAATCATCACTGTGCCCGCTGTGTATGCCGTCTCGGATGACCTTCCTGACGAGCCGCTATAGTTCGGACATCAGCGTCTGTAAAAGTGGTTGGCGATTGGATCAACAATCCTAATTTGTTCATTATCTGACCAATGGGGATTACGAAACCATTCTATGTAACCGGATACAATTTACCAGACCAGATCAGCACAAATCTAGAGTGTTGCTTTCAGAGCAGAGGAGATCGATAAGGAAATAAAGGTTGCGCGTGCCTTTGAGACTTCTGGAAATTTCACGACCGTATGGATGCATATTAAGTCTACACACTAGACGTCCCATACTAAGTCCAATTTGAAATTTGAGCCCAACTCATGTTATCTTAAGCCAAGAGAAAGATTCTGTTGAGCAAGTCATTGATGTTCTTCGTTGTACTCGGAATGGCATGAGTGCCAAATAATTAAATTGAGTTGGTATTGACCATGAATCCAATCGCCTCATCTTTTGGCAAGATGAGGCGATTTTTTTACTCACGAACATATGACAACTCCGCACACAAACGTGACGCCCCGCGCCATCGTTCTCGGTATCCTACTGATCCCGGTCAACACATACTTCATCATGTGGAACCACCTTAAGTATTGGAGTACGCTACCGACGACGATTTCGCTAATTTACAACGCGATTATCTCCTTGATAATCCTTGTCAGTCTCAATTTCCTGATTCAGCGATTTGCTCCACGTTTTGCCCTGAAGCACGGCGAATTTATGACAGTGTACGTGATGCTCTCGGTGTCGTCTGCGCTAGCGGGACACGACATGATTCAAACGGTGATGCCAACCATTTCGGATGGTTTCTGGTTTGCTACGCCCGAAAATGAGTGGAAACAGCTTTTCTGGAGACATCTCCCTTCATGGATGGTGGTAGATAATTTCTCGACTTTGGAGGGATTCTATGAGGGCGAAAGCACGTTTTACACGCCACACCATTTTCGACATTGGATCTGGCCAACGGTCTGGTGGACGGCATTTCTGACAGGGCTTACCTGGGTGATGATCTGTTTGTCAGTGTTGCTCAAGAAACAATGGATTGAACACGAACGATTGTCCTACCCAATCATTCAACTCCCCTTGGAGATGACCCGCCCCGATGGACGACTGTTCAAGTCGAAAATGATGTGGCTCGGATTCGCTATCGCGGGAGGAATTGACCTGATCAACGGCTTGCATGTCTTCTTTCCCGTTTTCCCGGAAATCCCCGTGCGTCAAGCGGAGATTGGGCACTACTTTACCGAAAAGCCATGGAATGCAATGGGTTGGACGCCGCTTTACATCCTCTCGTTTGCCGTTGGTCTCGGATTTTTGATGTCGTTGGAAATGTCATTTTCCATATGGTTTTTCTACTTTTTCTGGAAATTTGAACGCGTGTTAGGCAAAGCACTTGGATTGGCAGCATTACCCCGATTTCCCTACGATCAGTCGCAAGTCATGGGAGGCTATCTTGCGCTGTCATGCCTGGCCCTGTACGGCGGCCGACGTTACCTGCTATCGATTTTCAAGAACCTATTTCGGTCAGAAGATGACGAAGGCCACCCAAGATGGGCAGTGTGGGGGTTGATTGGCGGACTCATCTTTTTGCTAACGTTTTCCTATCGAGGCGGCATGTCACTCTGGACGGCCGGATTCTACTTTCTGTTTTATTATCTGCTATCAATTGGAATCACACGTGTTCGGGCTGAAGTCGGCCCGCCGACGAACGAAGTGAGCGCGACGCCCCACGATTTCCTCGTTGATGTCTTTGGCTCGCGACAACTTGTGCTTCCAAGTTTAACGATGATTCGGCTCTATATGACCTTCAACCGTGGCTCGCGCGCACATGTCATGCCACACACACTTGAAGGCTTTAAAGTTGCGGATGCAGTGCGGCTGGATGCCCGCCGGTTGGTCTGGGTGATGGTTCTGACAACGATAACCGGTACACTTGCTGCGTTCTGGGCCTATCTCGACGTCGGCTATCGAATCGGCGTGGTCAGCGATCTCGGCGTGGGCGGATACAACGCCCTGCGAGGCTGGATTTACCATCCTACAGACACCGACCTTGTCTCAGTTGCATTCATGGGTGTAGGGGCGTTGTTCGTCGGGCTGCTCTGGTGGTTGCGGACACTGTTTTCGCTCTGGCCATTTCACCCAGCGGCATATGTCATTGGAAGCAGCAGCTGGACGGTCGGTTGGCTTTGGTTCTCAATCTTCATCAGTTGGACAGTTAAAGTAACGCTACTGAAGGTTGGCGGTATCCGGCTCTACCGCAAAGCATATCCGCTATTTTTGGGACTTCTTCTGGGCGAATTTACGATTGGCGGAGCATGGGTACTCATTCGCCTGTTTTTTGGCGTAACCGTCTATTCATTCTACCGTTGAAAACAGAATCTGTGACTGCCGACTCGGACGAGTCAGTGACTTTGGAGAGAACCCCAACGTTAGTTGGAGGACTCAATACATCCACTTTTGATTCTAATCGGTGTTCTATGGATCAGCCAAATCGACCTCGCCTGACCGCCAAAGCCCTTTTGGTGGGGGCGATTTTAATTCCGTTAAATGCCGTTTGGCAGATGATTGGCCTTCGTTGGGACATCGCTCACATGTCAATGATCTCGTTGCTCTACAACACCGTCACTCTCCTGTTTTTAATGACGGTATGGAGCCGTCTCACTGAACGGATCGTCCCCAGTCTATCCTTCTCTCGTGCTGATCTACTTGCCATCTATACCATGGTTTCCCTCTCTACCGCTATCGGAGGTCACATGTGTGTGCAGATGTTACCCCCGATCATTAGCTACGCCTTCGCTTATAATTCGCCAGAAAACGATTGGCAAGCTCTCTTTTGGCACTACATTCCCGATTGGACCTCAATCCGAGATCGGAACGTTGCCCGCAATTTCTTTACGGGTCAATCTACCCTCTATACTCCAGAGCGTCTACAAGCATGGCTGTCACCTCTCGTCATCTGGGCTCTGTTTCTACTAGCTCTGTTTTTGGTGATGTTAAGTATTAATTTCCTTGTTAGGAAACAGTGGATTGAACACGAAAAACTCAGCTATCCGCTGATTCAGTTACCATTATTGTTGACTAACCGTCGGTCGAATTTACTTGGCAATAAGTTGATGTGGATCGGGTTTACAATAGCTGCCAGTATCGATCTTTCCAACGGATTAAACGACCTATACCCAAGTTGGCCACGGATTGCAGGAATTCGCGGTCATGACATTTCACGTTTGTTTACCACTCGTCCATGGGATGCGATTAATTGGTTGCCCTTTGGCATCTATCCTTTTGCCGTTGGGTTGGCTTTTTTCATGCCGTTAGATCTCTCTTTTTCCTGTTGGTTTTTCTACCTCTTTTGGAAATTGCAACAGGTTTTCGGCCGATCCGTAGGTTTTGAGCACGATTTTCCTTATCCACATGAGCAGTCGTTCGGCGCCTATGTCGGACTCGGATTGAGTGCGATTTGGATTAGTCGTCGGCACCTGTCCCAAATCGTTAGTGTGGTTTTTTCCAGCTCGACCACTATAGATCAAAGCCAAGAACCATTTCACTATAGATCTACAGTCTTGATGGCCGGCATCGGTTTAATCTTTCTATTTGTCTTTTGTTACCAACTCGGCATGTCGATCTGGGTAATTTTGATTTTCTTCTGCTGTTATTATGCCCTAGCCATCGGCGTAACTCGGATGAGGGCAGAACTCGGTTCGCCCGTTCACGATCAGCATTGGTGTGGACCAGATCATATGATGTATATGGCTTTTGGCACACGACGACTGGGACCGCAGAACCTAACCGCCTTATCATACCTATACTTCTTTAACCGATCCTACGACTGCTTATTAATGCCACACCAACTGGAAGGGTTAAAAATCGCTGAACAGGCTAAGATCGAAAACCGAAAATTTGCGGGTGCCATCCTGCTGGCTATTTCGATCAGTCTGCCCATAACCATCTGGGCCTATATGCACATGTCCTATCGAGATGGCGTCTACACTGGGTGGGTTGGACGAGAGTCGTTCTATCGACTCAACGGCTGGCTCAACAATCCATTGAAGGCCAATGTACCAGCTCTGACCGCTTCAGGAATTGGGCTGTTGGTTGCCTTTCTACTGACTATGATGCGAGCCAAATTTTTCTGGTTTCCCTTTCACGCTGCTGGCTATGCCGTCACCAGCACCTATACCATGAACTTTTTCTGGTTTTCGATCTGGATCAGTTTTGTCATCAAATCAATCTGCTTGAAACAGGGGGGACTGAAATTTTATCGGCAAGCAATCCCCTTTTTCTTAGGACTCGTATTGGGTGAGTTCGTGGTAACGACCTTTTGGGGAACATTGGCCATGATCTTGCAGCGGCAAACCTATATCACAATTGACCTATAGATCTGATATTTGGTGTGGTACCCTGACTACGCGCCATATAAATTGGCACGGACAACAGTTTATCCAACTTGTTAGCGAAAAGCGAATGACCTTGCCGATGTATGCACGCATACATCAACTTTAGTTGGCTATTACACCTTATCAAAGTAGGTCTACGAGTAGGCATTGCCCATTGATTGGCGGTTCCGACCCACGACAAGACGGTTATGCTATCGGCTAGCAACCCAAATTGTAACAGAAAGCTGATCTATCTTTCGACAGGCACGCAACTGCTTGGCATTACTTGGCACAAAAACTTGGGTTAAGCCACTAAGATCTGCTCGTATACACGCATGCGCTCACCCTCTTTTTCTTCCGGATCAACCAGCTTGAGCCAAACCGCTTGAGTTTCCGTCTCACCACTTAGATGCTGAACCCCTCCTGCTTGTTCCGGATTGGAGCCGTTCCAAACCACTTCCTCGTTCTGAAGAAAGATATAGGAACCCGCATAACGGTCGACTAATCGATTAAAGTTATCTCGGTAAAATAGTGCCTGCTGACTAGCGGTACTACGCAGGCTTGCTATCTTCTCATGGGAATCGAGTTCAACCGAGTCAAACTCCGCTAATGGCGGTTTAAGATCTCCCATTTCAAAATCAATCTCATCCAGATTAACCGTGCCGAAGCCATGCTCTGCCGCTACTGCTATAGGACTGCGGTCACGACGGTAGGGAGGATTTGGCCAGTCAGAAGATGGATCTGTTCCCATCAGGTAGGTTCCACAAGCATCTGTGGCAATCACCTGATCCCCGGCAATTAAGGCATCGCAGATACGACCTTCACCACCCCACTCCCGTTTGGACTGACCTGTTAATCCATCAATGATGTTCAAACAAGGTTGCGTGATCAACCCCAGATCAGGCAGTACATGTGACAGACGAATCACATGGTGAAAATAGGTTCTAAGCCGTCCATGAGGTAATATAGGCGGTAGTCCAAATAGATTCTTGAGACATAGCGTAATTCCCATGAAGGCATGACTTTTCATCTTCGCGATGGAAACAAAGGCATCGGCTTCTGCCAAGGTGGCAGAGAGTTGATACTCGGTAAACATCAGGCCACCACCCGGAACTTTGTAGCGTTCAAACGGCGGATCTCCTGCTTCCACATAAGGAATATTGAGCTCTTCAAAGAGAGGGCGCATATTAAAATCCGATCCAGGGCGCTGACCACTGGGGGCTGTACTGGTGTCGATGATGAAGATTTGGGCGTCTGTTCGTTCCTGTAAGAGCCGCAAGGCAGCGCGTGTAACATCATCATCTACCAATTCTTGTCGTCTACCCCCAATTCGACGAATACTATCAGTCCGCATCTGCATGTTAACCTTGACACCGATTTTGCTGGCTTTTTCCAGTTTTCCCCACGAACGGTTTAGCGGAGTTGTTATTGTTTTCAGCCGTTCATAGATCTCTTCTTGGGATGACTTATGACTACAGCGGATGGCACGGACTTTGTAAGGCTTTTCCGAAGACATTTTAGAACCTCGTTTTAGTTTTATCTGTTTAATTGAAGGGGCCAGACTAGCTTAGCACATAATTAAGTTAAGTTAGATAAATATATTTTAGGTGAGTTGATGCATAAGGGAAAACAAGAAAAGAGATTGATTCAGACGTAACTGTACCTCTCAAGTTCCTTTTAACCTCATCAGCAAATCTATGATATAATAATGCGGTTTTTACTGGTATGTAAGTGGTGTTTAGCCATAATTGCTTAATTGAGTATTGCAATTGTTCCTAAATAGTAGGCAGGAGTAAATTCTTTGAGAGCAGAAAATGAAAACAAACTACCGATTTGGGATCTATCCGATCTCTATCAGGGCATTGATGACCCAGCAATAGATCGGGATCTTGACCAAATTACAAAACATTCAATCACCTTTGAAGAAAAGTATAAAGGTAAAATAGCCAGCGAAAGCCTAACGGCAGAATTTCTTAAATCGGTATTAGTTGAGTATAAATCGTTGCTTGAAATATCTGCTAAACCCAGTTGCTTTGCCGAATTACTTTTCTCAACAGATACAACGAATACCAAACACAGTGCTCTCTTGCAGCGCACACGTGAAGTAAGTTCAGTCGCCTCGTCACACCAACTCTTCTTCGATTTAGAGATCGGGCGAATTCCAGACGGAATATTCGATCAAATCATCGATTCACCGCAACTAGACTCGTACCGCCACTACCTTAAGCATCAGCGGGACGTTACCAAACATAGACTGTCAGAAGCCGAAGAAAAGATACTAGAAAAAACAGCAAACACACGTGGACAAGCATTCACCAGATTTTTTACAGAAATCACGTCACGCCAGGTGTTTAAAATCGGAGCAGAAGGTTTTACTCAAAGTGAACTTTTGGTGCGATTTCATGATCCTGATCGTGAAAAGCGAAGAATCGCCGCCCGTTCTTTAACTCATGGATTGAGGCAGAATGCTCACAGTATCAATTTTATTTTTAACATTTTGCTCCATGAAAAGCAGGTTATTGATCAATTGCGTAACTTTGAATTGGCTGAGACTTCAAGGCACGTGACCAATGAAGTTGATCAATCTATGGTAGATACGGTAGTTGAAGTTTGTGTCAAAAACTATAATCTAGTGGGAGAATATTATCAGTTAAAACGGCAACTGCTCGGTATTGAAGAATTAACCCATTATGACCGATACGCACCAATTGCAGACGAACAACTCCGAATTTCATTTGATGAAGCAAAACAGATCGTGCTTGAAGCTTATGGCGAATTCTCACCTGAGCTAGCAAAGAGAGCCGAACTCTTCTTTTCAAAATACTGGATTGATGCCGCACCAAAGGCAGGTAAACAGGGCGGGGCATATTGTATGAAAGTTACGCCTAATCTACATCCATATATCTTTATGAATTATACTGGAAGTTTACGCGATGTTACCACGCTTGCTCATGAACTGGGTCATGGTGTTCACAATCTGCTAGCCAACCAACAGAATATCTTAAATTATGGTTCGGTATTACCAATGGCGGAAACTGCCAGTACATTTGGTGAAATGCTCGTATTTGAAAAGCTCTTAAGCCGCATTGAATCGCCGCAACAAAAGCTGAGGCTAATATCCAGTCAAATTGAAGGAACTATCGCCGCTGTTTTTCGGCAGATTGCTATGTTTCGTTTCGAACGTGTTGTCCATCAACTTCGACGTCAGCAAGGGGAACAATCTGTTGAGACTTACTGCGGTTTATGGCAGGAAACACAACAAGAAATGTTTGGTGATTCACTTCAGTTGGGTGAAGATCATAAGTGGTGGTGGCTCTATATTCCACACGTGTTTCAAGCTGCATTCTATGTTTATTCTTATGCTTTCGGCGAGCTGTTAGTGCGGTCACTATATGCGCAATACCGTCGAGAAAAGGAATCTTTTATCCCCAAATATTTTGACCTTCTGAGCGCAGGCGGATCCACTTCACCCAGCGAACTTGTTAGCAACATGGGATTCGATATTAGCAATCCGGATTTCTGGCAGAGTGGTTGCGACCTCATCCGCCAACAGGTTGAACAGGCAAAACAGATATATCGAAATCTTAACTACAAATAATGAAGCATCAACTGTCACCTCTTAGTTGTGTTTATTCTCCTAACCTTCCTGAACTTCTCAATTACATTGGATGCACGCTGATTATCAGCACCTACCAAGCTGGAAAAATTATTTTTATCAGTGCCATCGACACTCATAATCTGATTCAGCTGTCGTTTGGTTTCCATAGACCAATGGGGGTAGCTGCTACCGGTGATTTGTTGGCGGTGGCAACACGCGATACAGTTGAAGTTTTAGCTGACAGTCCAGAATTAAGTTCTGCTGATTTTAAGCGGTTCGGTATGCACGATCGGCTGTATGTTCCACAAAAAACTTACTTTTCTGGTGAAGTCAACATGCATGATATCGCTTGGGGTGATGATGGTTTGTGGGGAGTGAACACACTCTTCTCATGCCTTGTTCTGGCTAATGAGACACTTTCCTTCGAACCCAAGTGGTTTCCTTCTTTCATCACCGAGTCCGTTAGCGAAGACCGATGCCACATAAACGGTCTCGCACTAGAGGCAGGTCGGCCACGTTACGTAACAGCACTAGGTGAGTCTAATGTAGAGAAAGGTTGGCGTTCGTACAAGGTATCGGGTGGGATTTTGATAGACGTCGAAAGTGACGAGATAGTGCTTCGTAATTTGCCGATGCCGCATTCCCCTCGGATCTATGATGATGCGCTGTACTTTCTGTTATCTTCCACTGGCGAACTGGCACGTACAACACTTGACACAGGAAGTTTTGAGATAATTGCACAACTACCCGGTTTCGCCAGAGGTATGGCCCGATATCAAAACTATCTTTTTGTCGGCCTATCTCGTCTACGTAAAAGTAGTCCAACTTTTGCTGACCTGCCGATCGCGCAAAGATCATTGTTCAGCGGTTTTGTGGTGTTAGATTTACAAAGTGAGCGTGTTGTTGCAACATTTAAGTATGAACATGGATGCGAGGAAATTTATGATATACAAATCATACCGGCCGTCTACCGTCCAGGAATATTGGAAAACGAGAAAGAGATGGAGCACCCTAACCGTCTAGAAGCCTGCCAAGAATACCCATTTCTTAACGCATAAATTGGAACATGTGGACTCTCCCCTAAGATTTCGCCTGATCATTGATTATGATATTATGAAGTTGGAAAAGAAAGCGTTATTATTTTTTTATTGATCGCCACTCTAACTTCGTTTCAAGCAATTCTTCATGAGGTGCTGCTTGCTTCACCGCTGAAAGCTATGCTATGCTGTGAACCCTTATGTTGGCTTTACCGAAAGAGGACACTCATGCCAAATACCACTTAATTATGCCACCCAGCTATACCATCCCGACCATTGATCTTGCAGACCAGACGCATCGACAGATCGTTGTGGATAAAGAAGAAGGCCAATATCTTGGTCACGTTTCGACGGTGCTGCTTGAAGATCAGCAAACAATTATTGCTGTTTATCCAAAAGGACATGGCGGTGGCACAGTTGTCATGAAGAAGAGTTTTGACACTGGGTTGACATGGACAGAACGACTTGAAGTTCCAGAAAATTGGGCCACTTCAAAAGAGGTACCAACAATTCATCGTGTCGTGGACCGGCAAGGTGTCAAGCGCTTGATTCTTTTCTCTGGATTGTATCCGATCCGCATGGCAGTTTCAGAAGACGATGGAGTTACTTGGAGCCAACTGGAAGCTATCGGAGATTTTGGTGGAATCGTGGCCATGGGTGATGTTGTCCGACTGCAAAACGGGAATTATATGGCCTTCTTCCACGATGATGGGCGCTTCCTTGATCCACAGAATCAGGCAGGGCAGACTCGGTTTGATGTATATAAAATCACCTCCGGGGATGGTGGATTAACGTGGTGTCAGCCAACAGTTGCAACGCATCATCCCGTCGCACATCTTTGTGAACCTGGTCTTGTCAGATCTCCCAATGGAAATCAGTTAGCAATGCTGCTGAGAGAAAATAGCCGCCAATTTAATTCCTTTGTGGTTTTTTCTGCTGATGAAGGAGAGAATTGGTCTAAGCCAATTGAGTTACCAGCCACACTAACAGGCGACCGCCATACGTGTCGTTATACCAAAGACGGCCGGTTGATCATCGTGTTTCGGGATACCACTCGGGATAGCCCAACTCACGGGGATTGGGTGGCATGGGTTGGTCGGTATCACCATATTATCAACAGAGAAGAAGGACAGTATCGTGTCCGATTGATGGATAACAAGAAAGGTAGTGACTGTTGTTATCCGGGTGTTGAAATTTTACCAGATGACACTATTGTAACAACCACTTATGGTCATTGGATCGAAAACGAATCTCCGTTTATCGTAAGTGTTAGGTTTAAACTCGAGGAAATTGATGATTTATCTGAAATTTCATAGGGTGCTTTCAGAAATTCTGACTTTCCACCGATTCTTATTTCAGTTTTGAGTTGAGTAATTTAAACGCTTGGTGTGAGCTTCTGCAAGACTGATTGACATAAACTTCAAGGGGGAGAAATACTATCTTATCCACACTAATAACGACATTTTGAGGAGATGATAACCGTTAATAGATCTATTTCTAACAGTTATCTATGTTATGGTCGATGATTTTCTAAAAAGCTAACCGCTTCAGATCAGAAGAGGTCCGACCGGGAAGCTCACTAATAGTAAAGCAGTGACCTTACTAATCCTTAGCCAATGGAGTTGATTTCGCAGAGAGAGATTTCTATCGTTTCGTCCAAGATCAACTGATTCCACTATCTCCCAACTTACCGATCCGACCGCAACTCGACTGACGAAGCCTAGCGGAAAACATTGCTTGGATGGGCGCAATTCTGTGTCTGACAATGATCCGATAAATCTGGATTCGCTGATTTCTCGCACTTTGAAAAGTGTCAACCCAATTTTCGCCGAAAATGAACCTTCCCCGTGATCTTTGATCGTTTGATATGGAAGAACGACTACAACAGAAATCACCTGGCATCACTTTACGTGCTCTAGCCATTGGATGCATTTTAATTCCACCCAACTGCTATTAGGTGGCTCAAAGTGAAGCGGTTTGGGGCACCACCTATTTGACTATAGTGTCCCTCTTTTTTAATGTCACGTTTACCCTATTAGTCCTTGTTGGACTCAACGCCTTGACCAAGCAATTCGCGCCACAGGTCGCATTAAAGCAAGAAGAATTGCTTACCATCTACGTGATGCTATGCTTGGGGTCTAGTGTAGCGGGAAACAATTTCCTCGAAAACCTGGTGTTGTCATTGGGTCACGCTTTTTGGTTCGCCACCCCTGAGAATGCATGGTCTGAACTGTTCTTTCGGTTTGTGCCCGATTGGTTGGCGGTCAAGGACAAAATTGCCTTACACGGGTTCTATGAAGGTCAGTCCAGCATCTATACCATAAAACATATCGTCGTCTAGCTGGAACCACTGGTTTTCTGGACCTGTTTCGCCATCGTGTTGATATTCACTTTATTGTGCGTCAATGTCCTCATCAGAAAAGCTTGGGTGGAACAGGAAAAGCTTTCTTATCCAATCATCCAATTACCGTTGGAACTGACGCGAAACGGTACGGGAAGCGTTCTGTTTTCAAATCGACTGTTTCTATTCGGATTTAGTCTGACCACAATGATTACTTTGCTCAATGGGCTACATTTTCACTATCCTACGGTGCCCAACCTGCGTTTGCGGACGGAGATTGGGCATTTAAACCCTTCAGCGCCATTGGCTGGATGCCTGTTGTAATTTACCCATGGATTGTTGGTCTCGTGTTTTTTATTCCGCTTGACCTGTCCTTCTCAGTTTGGTTTTTCTATCTCTTCGCCAAAGCACAACGCGTCACGGCTAGCATCGTCGGATGGCGGAGTCTCCCCGGCTTTCCTTATTTCAATCAACAAACAACGGGAGGATGGCTGGGACTTTGTCTTATCGCATTATGGTTAACTCGTAGGCATTTGAAGCATGTTTTCGTACAAGCGTTGAGATTTCGTGTGATAACAGAGCCTGCCCAAATGGAGTCGAGAAACTATCGAATGGCGCTAATAGGGTTTCTCTCAGGGTTATCTTTCTTAGTCATATTCTGTGTGGCAGGTGGGATGTCTTTTTGGATAGCGATCACGTTTTTCGTTCTGTTGGTCGGTTTAGAGACAACAGTCACACGAATACGAGCAGAACTCGGTCCGCCGCAACACGAATTAGCGTAGGTTGGCCCGGACACCATCTTGGTAACGACACTGGGGTCACGGCGTTTGGGGGGCAGAGATCTAACAATGCTGACTTATCTATACTTCACCGACCGAGCACTGGCAAGCCACCCGATGCCACATCAGTTGGAAGGTTTCAAGATAGCCGAACGTGTTGGCATCCGTCCCAAAAGACTTGCGATTGCGATGATGATGGCGATCACAGTCGGGGTTGTCTCCGCTTTATGGGCGTTGCTGCATTCCGCTTACAAAACGGGTGTCGCTTCAGGGTTTGCAGGATATGTCGGCATACCGTGGGAATCCTTCCGTCGGCTGGCGGGATGGATGCATTACCCAGGTAACACAAACTCCGCTGAGCTTGCGTTCATTGGAATCGGTTTGACCTTCTCGTTGACCATGATGCTCCTCTGATTCCGATTTTTATGGTGGCCATTACATCTGGTTGGATATGCTTTATCCACGAGCGGATGGGTGATCAATTTCATCTGGTTCTCATTTTGGGTGAGTTGGTGGATTAAGTGGATTATCCTAAAACATGGCCACTTCAAAGCGTACCGCAACGCAACTCCCTTTTTCTTTGGTCTCATCGTGGGAGAGTACGCGATAGGCTGCTTTTGGAACCTTCTAGGAATAACGTTTGGATTTCAAACTTACGGCTTCTTTGAATCTTGAAAATCGACGAATCAGAAGAAGGGGAATTGGGAAATGGAAGGAGGGAAGGAAGACGGAAGGGAAAATGAGTTCATTCGTTCATTGGCGCACTACGCATCGTGTTTTACGTTTTACTGCGCCACGTTTCACACATCACTTACGCAAAAGGAAACAAAGGTGAATGCAACACAGCATTTGAAAAATGACATGCTCGAAGCGGGTGAAGGCATTGTGGATATCACGCCACCCCTAGGAATAGAATTAGCCGGTTACCATCGACAACCAGGAAATGAGCGTCTCATTACCAGGATTCGGCAGCCCACATCGACGCGGGCGTTAGTCCTACGGCTAAAAGCGGTTGAAACTGCCATCGTTTCCATAGAAGTTGGTGCTGTTTCACGCGACTTTGTGAAGCGCGTGCAGGCTCGGGTTGCAAATCAAGTGGAATTTCCGGCGGAAAATGTGCGTATCTGTGTCACCCATACCCACTCAATGCCCACATTGCGCTATCTCCGGCAATGGGGTGCGATACCCCAAAGGCCTTATATAGACGCTCTGGAAAACAGCGTTGTTCAAGCGGTTGAGTTCGTGAAGAAAGACCTTGCACCAACGGATTTATATGTGGGCAAAGCACATGCAGTTGGAGGAAATTTCAATCGCACCTCAGAAACGTGGAAGACGGATGAACTGTTCACAAAAACATCTACGGACAAAGAGAGATGGCTGGACACAATGTTGCACGTCCTGCATTTCCACCAGGGGGAACCCAAGCGGGGACTCCTATGGTATCACTTTTCTGCTCATCCCGTCTGCCACGGGGATGGAAATGCAGGTCCTGATTGGCCGGGCACCGTTTCAGAGCAGACCAGGTCAGGAGATGGTCTTGCCCCAGCGTTTCTGCAAGGGCACTGCGGTGACGTCAACCCAGGAGATGGGACACCGCCGTGGCGAGGAGGGGATCCTGAAAAAGTCTCAGTATCGATTTACGCCGCTTTGCATCGTGCTCTCGACCATGCAAACCGCGTCAAGGTTTCCGAACTCCGAATAAGCAGTGCAGATATTGAAGTGCCACTCGATATCAAATTATTGAAAGCTCAATTGGCAAAGTACAAGGAAAATCCGTCTCAATGTGCTTCTGGTGAGTGGGTCGATTCCCGATTTGCACAAGACTGGTTTGAAGGTGCAAAGAGATGGGATTTGCAGCAGACCAGCTATATTACCCCGATTTCGGTGACACAATTAGGTGAGGTGGGGTTGCTGTTCCATCCCGCCGAACTCTATAGCTACTATGGATTAGAGATTCGCCGTGATTCACCATTTGAGAATACCCTAGTCTTCGGGTATACAGACGACTTCATCGGATACCTCACCGATCCAAACGCCTACGAGACGAGTGAATACGCAGCTATTGTTGTGCCGAAAATCACTGATCTCCCACCGTTTACGTCAGAGGGCTGCGCGAGTTTTTACCATGGCGGCTAAGGCCTTTCTACAAAAGGTCACATGAGAGTCCTCGTCAAAAAAGAACCCGATCTTGAGGTTAGGGTAACTTCGCCCATCAGAACAGCGAGTGAGGCATCTGGTTCAGAGAACTACTGGCCTTTCAGGTGCCCCAAGTGACGGCTAGCTTCGAGATTTCGGTGAGGCAACGGTAAGAACTGCCCCACGTAGACCGTTAGGGGACTTGAATATGGTTTGAATCTCTTTTAAAGAGAGAGCCGTATCGAAAACTGCTGCTTCGTCAATGACTCCAGCCATCTAGTAAACATCCTTGGTGTCCCCACAAACGCCGATTGAAAGCAACTTGTTGCTGGGGGGCAAATCCGAATTCGGTCCCGGCTTGCTCTCTACGACGAATTCCCCATCCTGATACAACCGTGAAGCCTTTCCGTCGTAAGTCGCGACGACGTGCGTCCATTTCTTGTCTTTGACCTCGCCGCCCTTCGCTTCCCGGCATGGTTGACACTGTGCCCATATGGCGTACCAATCGATCGTGGTTCCATTGATACGGAGCGCATGGGTACCAAGAGCTTAGGCAACCAGTCGTATTGTTCCATAATGGACTTCGTTCCTGCAACATTGTCAACTTTCACCCATGCCATCAAAGTGATGTGCTTCGGAGTGAGTGTGTGTTCAAGATCCGGGATTTCGATATGACCCGTCGCGCCGTCGAACCGAACCGCTGAGCCAAATTTTCCTACTTTTTCCCATTTGACGCCACCGACGAACTCACCGTCATGCTTGTAACCGTTTTGTGCCTTCACAGTGTCACCCTTATTTTCGTCAAAGAGCCATACTCCGACGACTTCCGCTGACGCCATCCCGGCAGAGATGACGCACATTCCTAATACAACCAACAGCAAGATAAAACTTTGTACAGACCACATGAATATTCTCCTTTCGATAATTAGCATACCTTCTGCGAGCTTACTTTCACCTGAGACGTAGGCGATAGAAGCGCTCGATCGTACTTTATTCAAAAACTTTAAAACTCTGATTATATTGCGTTAATAGAAATGTTAACAATTTTTAAAAGGATTGCTACTGACCCGGACTTGGAATGGAAGTTTATCTATGGCAGTATGATCAAGACTCACCAACATAGTAGTGGTGCGTCTTTTGCAGCGAAATCGGCTATGGAAAAGTCGATAACTGGTAACAGCAGAAAAATCCATATGGCGTTTGATTCCTTCGGGTTACCCATCGAGAATAACAAGTGGACAAGTTCACGGTTACTTATATAGGGTCTGACAGCAACCCCTAAGAGAACAAATTAAGAAAGCCAATTCCATGCCCATTATTTCCAAAAAGAGAAATTCAAAAAAGGGGAAATCAGGAGTTCGATTGGTACCTTTATAAATACTGCCATATTGTAGAGAACACATTTGCCCGGTTAAAGTATTTTCGTTTGATGCAACTAGATCTGATAAATTGAAGAGGAATTTGAAGGTATGTTGGCCTTAGCCTGCACCTTTATTTGGTGGCTATTATGAAAGGTCAACAGCCCTAATGATCCAACACTTTTTTAGGTAGTCAACAACTTTTTTCTGACCATTGTAGCTGGCCCAACCTAAAGCATCGGAATCATACCGAAGGTCTCTAATCGATAAATCAGCTCCCCGCTCCACCAGAAACTGTACAACCTTTAGTTTGCCAGTGAAAGCGACATGATGAAGGATAGTAGCAGGTTCATGCAGACTCCACTCCCCGTTAATATCCGCACCTCGATCAACCAGGTAGGTTGCTATTTCCAGATGTTCATTCATACAGGCTAAGGCCAGTGCTCGAACCAGCACACGATCGGAAGCCTCAATCCCCTCCCCTTCCGGATAAACCAATGCCGCATGTTGTTTTAATTTTCCCTGATTGTCAAAAAAAGAGCGAACTTTTTTTGTGTTCCCAATACCCGCAGCCGTTGGTAGATTTTCCGCCGGTTGCCATAAATTCCAGAGAAGTTCGATCATCTGCCGATTGCCATAATCAATAGCATAAACCATAGCATTTGATTCTGGTCTCGGATCAACATCAGCCACGCAAGCACCCGCATCAAGGAGTGCTTTAGCAAACTTATACCCATCGGAATACGCAGCCAATTCCAAAAAATCTATCTGGCGTCGCAGATGTCGCTGGCTCAACAGTGATGGTTCATCACGCAACACCTGTTGAAAATCCTCCAGATTGTCTTCCTCCACTGCTTGCATCATTTTGACCACCTGAGCGAGTTCCCATATCGTCGTAGATCCCGGAACGCAGACAGATCCACGATGCACAATCATGTAATCGAGGAATTCTTTTTTCCCCCAACCACCGATCTGACCTGCGAATTTAGCATCTATTACCATGGCCTTTTCCAAAAGGAAGCCGGCTGCGCATTTCCGTCCCAAGCGACAAGCATATCGGAAAGCGTCTGCCAGAAGAAGTTCATCGGTGATCATCTGACCGTGAAGTGGATCATATTTATCGCTCGACCAGTCTGCTGGCGGTGCTGCATCGGGTTTCAATTCCCCTTGATTAAACCAAGTCTTGATCTCTCGCACTTTTCCAATGGTCGCACTAGTACGAAGACAAGGTGGAAGTTTTCCATGCAGATGAATCATATCAACCATTGGAACATCTGCGGTATGAATGGCACGCGTGCAAAAACTAGCCTCCACTTGAGCCCCATGATTGATCAAGGTTTCAGCGCATTCCAGCGTCGACCAAAATTCCGGTTTATCACCGACGAAGTTGGCATAAGAAAGGGTGTGATGAAGCAAAGTTTGGGAACGATCATCTGGGTTTGGAAAGGTGACTAATTCAGGATGCTCGGTGAGCAATTGATTCAGTGCTGAAGCATCCTTCCGTGCAATACAGTTCTCTGCTTGCTTGAACAGCTGCTTTTCCTCATCTTTCATTATAGAATCTTGTTCCTCCAATTGGTCGCTAAATATATTCTTCGTTTGATTCACACCACAGTCAGCAGAACTTAAGCTATTATGTGCGAAAAGCTCCATTCTAGGTTACAATTTATCCACTCACAGGCTTTTTTTCTATTATATCACGTCAGAAATTATCTCTTAAAGTTTCAACCTGAAAGCCATAGGATGGAAAAATTAGATACATATTTGAACCTTTGTACTCAGTATTATGACCTCGATAAACCTGACGCACCAGATGATGCCTTTACATTCTATCTGCAATATGCCAAAAGAATTGGAGGAAAGGTTTTGGAACCGATGTGTGGTTCTGGAAGATTTTTGATTCCAATAATGGAACTCGGATTTGATATAGAAGGTTGCGATGCTAGCCAATCTATGCTGGAGGCACTGTATATAAAGTGTAAGAATAAGAAAATCAAGCCTAAAGTTTGGCAAGGTTTTGTTCAAGACTTAGATAAAAATAATATTTATAATCTAGGGCCTGTTAACATTCACGCCAACCAGATGATGGTACATACCAAGTTGAGCCTAGACATGAAGTTGCGATCAAGCTTTTCATAGCGCCTGACCATACGGCGAAACTGTTTAATTCTATTGAAGAAACGCTCCACCAGGTTGCGGTCTTTGTACCAGTGATGATCAGACTCTTGTTGTTGGTTACGATTACTGCGCACGGGTATGACCACCATGGCTTCCATGTCTTGGATCATTTGGATGAAATCATTGGCATCATATGCCTTGTCGGCAATCACCATCGTAGGATCCAAACCCTCTATCAAGGCGGGAGCCTGGATCGGAATCTTGACCCGCGGTCAAAATGGGACGTAATGGATTGCCTAAGGCATCAACCGCTGAATGAATCTTGGTGGTCAATCCACCATGCCAGCGAGCGATGGCCTGAGGCCCTTCTTTTTTTTGCACCTGCGCTATGCTGATGAACTCGAATGATTCTGCTATCCAGGAGAAGTTGTTCCAGATCAATATCATCGGAGACCTGTTCCAGCAAACGTTTCCAAACCCCTTTTTTGCCCCAA
>JYMV01005287.1_pt1 | contig 33012 bp, 14 predicted proteins | sample 338911 | NCBI WGS metagenome assembly JYMV01 (sample SAMN03354496, study PRJNA234377) | hydrothermal vent metagenome | biome: Deep sea; feature: Hydrothermal plumes at the Eastern Lau Spreading Center, Western Pacific Ocean; material: Seawater | place: Tonga | collected 2009 | depth 2000 m m
AATTGATTCTTAGAAACCACTTCCTTCGTCTCAAAGGATACCCCATTGATGGTTTTATCCTTGTCATCCAGCTCATATTCAGCCAAAGCCATTAGGACTACCCATTTGTTGTCTTCAAATATAACCTTTGGATTTTTGTAGCTAGTCGTGACGTCTGTGGCTCTAGCCTTTACTATTGCCAAGGAACTATTCGGAATTTCTATGATGTAATTAGCAGTAATAATTCTACCGCCAGACATCTTAGTTGCGGTGAAATGGGTTATTTTATCAATAAACAACTTATTAGCTGTTAGCAAATCACCATTTGATGTTATTAGGAACTGGTCTAAATTCTCAATCTTATTGGAAGGTGAAAGAACGACATGAGCCTTCTTCACTTGGTATGTAGAACCAGACTTTCCATAAAGTGTATTACCAATCAAATCTGTTAATGTTGAAGTTTTAATGGCCTTTTCATTTAAAACAATTTTCTCTCTAGATATTTCGGAATTAATGATTTGACCCAAGATACGGCCCGGACCCTTAAGTATTTTTTTCCCAAATTGGTCGATTTCATAGATATAGCCGTCTTTAGCAATATAAATCTTATCATTAATAACAGTCTTCTTTATTAGTATATTGTCGATCTCGATAAGAGGTTGGCGTTTGATAACATTCTTTCCAGCCATTATTTCGGCAAATTTATTACTGGTATCTGTTGAGGACTTGTACTCAACATATCTAATTGCTAAATCTTGAGAAAAACCAGAGATTGAATATTTTTTATCATTTTTGCGTAATGTGCCATCCTTAATATCATAAATATCATAGTCAGCTGTTTCAAAGCCATGCAACCGGCGAATACTTCCAAGGATAGGTGTATTTTTGTTTGTGTCTTTGTATAATTTTTGACGATATTTTTTAGTTGCTGAAATTTCACCAAGTGAGTTAAAGAATATAACGGTGTCCTCATACATAAATTTCTCAATCCTATCATTTATGTAGTTGACATCCATTACAATATCTTTAATCTTATTTTTTTCGTGATCGGAGGTGATTTCCTTAAGGCCTGTTCTTGGAGTTATTTTGAATAGGTTTGATATTTCTGTCTTACCTGATTTTATGTTTGTAAATACAAAAGTTATAGACGATTCGTCCTTGTTCTTTAGTATAGTTCCATATTTAAAGACAATATATGTGCCAGAATTGTTAGTATTTTTAATTCCGGAGCCTGAAGTAATATTATAACCCTTGCCATTCGCCAAAGGCTCAAGAAATCCACCGTCATCCAGGGAAAGCTTTTTCGCGGAAGTAAGTCGATGTAATTCTTCCAGGGATTTAGAAATTATTTTCTGAGAATCCCTTAATGCCTTTTGTGATCTGTCGCCTGATTGACCATATTTACGTAGATTATCCAAATCACGCTTCATTTGGGCGATAGTTTGAATTATTTTCTCTGACTCGTTAATCTGCGTAAGAGTTCTTTCTTTTCTGAAGTCAGTGCTGGTGGGCTGATAAGATGATATACGCTGAGTTTTCATTACCTGAAGGCCATTGTTGGAACCTGAAGTAATCTTGGTGCCTTCGGTGCTTGTAAAAATATCAGTAAACAAAAAAAGAAATGCCAATATAGATACCAAGGTAAGAACTGACCCTTGGATAATTTTTTTTGAATTATCGGGCTTTTCATTGTTGGATTCCACAGGAGCATCTGAGTTAAAGGCAGATTCATCAACACTATCTTCATCAGAAGATAACATTTCTGAAAGCTCGTCGGCTGAAAACATATTCTCATCCTGATTTTCTGTGTCAGTGATTAAATCATCACTCACATAAGGCTCAGAGCCAGGTAAATCTGAAGATGGAATATCGTCTATAAGATCATTTTTGTCTTCACTACTCATTGGTTACTCTTCGAGGTTTAATTGCAATTAGGTAATTATATCTAAAAATTTGCAATTATCAAGTTGCACTACTCCCTGAAATTGAAAGTTTTAGCATTAAGAACCTGATTAAGGGAAAGTGCCTGATTGACCTTAGCCTCTATTCTGTTGAGAATTTGGGTTGTATCGGATTTGGTGGAGAAATCCTCAATTTTATTAGAGAGAGCACGAATATTTGCATCTAGGTTTATTTCATTCAACTTCATGATGAATAGTTGATAAAATTTACGAATTTGCTTAAAGAGTATTCTGCCAGACAGATTCCTAGGAATTGTGAAATCTTTAACAGAGCTAACAGTTTGATACGAAACGTTTTTCTTGGGTTGTGAAACTATCATTATATCAGATATTTTAACATCTGAATTCGTGTTGAAGAAATCAACCACTGCAAGCCTCAAGGCATATGATTTAAAAATATATTCTTCTATCGCAGCTCTATAAAATGGAGACAAGGCTGTAATCTGGTTGTCATTGCCGACAATATGGCTATAGTAACCACTATTTGATTGTGCAAAATAAGAGTTAATATTTTCCTTTATGGTGGTGTAGTTTATCTCTGAAACCAACCTGGTTGAAAGGTAAATATTCAAATCTGGAGTATCAAGTAAATCATCTGGTGGGGACGACTCTAAAACTATTTTTTCGGCATATTTACGATAAAAACCAACAATGGAATCATTGGTAATTTTGGCATAATTGACTGGATTTAGCGAAATAAATTCCCCACCAATAGTCTTTGCAATAATCAATGATTCTGATAAAGGTGCAGACGTTGAATATTGAATCAATCCAGGCTTAAAAGGATTGTCAAGAGGCATGGGCATTGGCGTACCAGAATTAAAGCCATTAGTATATCCAAAAAGAGCCTTTAATGGGAAAATAGTGTTCATTATTTCATCCAGGGCGATTTCTAGTTCTGTACCGGAATGTATTCCAAATTTATTTTTTAAATCTAAATAAATCTTTGTATGTTTTGGGAGTAAAACATTCCCTTCAGCTCCATCCAGAACATTCTCAAAGAACATAACATCGCCATCCTTATACATATCCTTAAGCGTCTTTGTTCCGTCCAAATATAGAAACTTTAGAATTCCATCCCGTCTAGACATATAGCCTGAAGTAGAAAATAAGGCAGTTAATTCAGACTCCTTAAAGGCTGGCTGGCTTAATTCATTCTGTTGTTCACGCTCTTCATTTGTTAAGCAAGGCTGTACGCCAAAACCATCTACACAAGGGCCAGTGGTTGTTGCCCCCAATCCAGGCCTAGATTTGATATCGTTTATCGATGGGGGGTTTGATGGGTCGTCAAGAAAATCGGCTAAGGCACTAAAGTTGTCGGTCAAACCAGGTGTTAATTCAGCTTGTAAATCATAAATTTCCTGCCAAGAAGTTGGATCCCCCTTTTTGAAAGACGAGATATTACATTTAGCATTTATGCTGTTGATAATTGATGTTTTCACCAAGAAATTTTTAGTAAAAAGGTCATTTAAGAAACGCAAAGCTTTCGATCTTTCGGAATTAACGCACTGCAATATAGAGTCAAACATATCTTCCGTTAATCCATTAACCACCAGATGCCCGGCACTAGATGCTGCCGCATCATCATTAACCTGCAGGTTGTTAGTTACTGATGGAGAGCCGGTTGAACTTAAGCTACTACCTAATTCCATAAATAGATTTTTGGCTGTTTCTGAGATTGAATTTAAAATATTTGGAACATCTAAGCAATGCTTTTTGCCGGAGATCTTTTTTGCCTCTTCGCACTTAGATGGACTAAGGGCGATTGAAGCCTCATCCTCCAAGCACATCATAAAAGAATAAGCAAATATACCAGCCTCAAACTTGGTGATATTTACTATCGGGTCAGTGACTCCATTAATGAAGTCTCTAGTGTCATTGAGCACATTAATAGCCTGATTGTGAATTGCTCCAGAATACTTAATATTATCACAAGTTTGTGAAAAAAGAGGTAGCATTTCAGTAGCTACTTTTGGCTGTTTATAGTATTTCTGATAGGAAGTATAGTCTATTTTATCTTGTGGCAATGGTATAACTGGGATACCAAAGCTGGCAGCATTTGCAATATTGGTGCAAAGCAATAGAAAAACAACTACAATCCTAATCATCAATAGTAATCAGTAAAGATGGCTTGCCATCACTAGCAATATCTATTTCGGACTTGTATTTCCTACCGTCAATTTCCAATTCTACAATCCCCAATGGAGCTCCAGTGTGCTTGGTGCGCATCTCAAGTCTATTAAAGGTTATTTTTTGTATCTCCATCGACGATAATGCAATTGAAGATATTGGCGAATTAAAATTAATATTTGAAGGTAAAGACTGTGGGGTTAATGTCTGTAAGAAATTAAGAAAATAATGCTTTACTGTGATATTTTTGTCTTTTGCTTTTTTGAATCTAACTATCTTACCAAAAGAATCAAAAGTAATCTCATATGCCCTATATCTTGTATCTGAAGTTACTTTGGTGCCTCGTGCAAAGAAATCCTCCCTGATAACAACAGTGTATTTCGACTTCGTGTTTTTAACTATGCCGGTTTTTTTATCAATAAATGAAGTACCAAAATCATTAAATACCTCAATAACTTCAAAGCCAATAAGGTCCCTCTTAGTGGAAATGAATTTATTGAATTTTACTAGCATCTTATCCTGCAACAAAGGCTTGGTGTTGAAAAGATTAAACAGGCCCATTTCATAGTCAGTTCTAGCAGAATATAAATCAAAGAACATTTGTTTTACAAAAATTGACTTTACCTCTGGTGTGAAAAATGACTTATCTGTAACTAATAGTGGTATTGGGTTGTTGAATTTCAGAGACTTACTAACATCAATATACAAGAAGGAAAGTAAGACTGATATAATTACAATCAATCCAGTCATGGTTATATACTGAAATATTGTGACAATATTATCCTTATCACTAATACTTACGGCGTGATTGTAATTCGACTGGGAATCCTTTATTTTTTGTATTTCTGATATCATAACTTTTTTATTATAGAGAAGAAAACTAAAATCTCAAATTATTGAGGCGATTTTGGTACTCTATTTGAATCAAATCGTTAAATAGGTAGTTATTTGCAATTGCACCGTACCATTTTTCAATCAGGCTATCTATTTCAATACGGCGACCAGATAAAACCTCGTTAAATTCAAAATCTTTTTGTGAGGGTGCGGACTTTTTATCAATGTCGAATTTACGCTTAATATACGCCGCAAAATCACCTATTTTAGCATCGTTTCCATCCTTGTCCTTGTTTGTTGATTCTGGATTTACATGAAGTGTATCTTCCCTAGAGGCAGCTTTATTCCAATTAATTCCACACGAAAGCTTATCAAGTGCACAAGTTGTTTTACCCGGCTTTTTATCGCACAACATTTCTGTATCGTATTTGGTAAATCTTCTTATAGAGTCTATAGGGGTAGAATGCAAAGACGGAAATCCAAGTTCGGTTGCTAATTTTTCTGGGGTGTTTGCTGTTATTTTTATAATATTAACACTCAATGGCGATAAGGAGTCACCTGTTGTCGCAACGAAATACTCTTTTTGCTTAGTCGATTTTTCGCAAATTTTATACAATTTGGTAGAAAGCGTTGTCGTTGTTCCTGTTGTTGATGATAGTGGAGATGCCAATTCCAGAAATGGCGGGACATATATCTCATTATTTCTCCATGCCGGTATCTTTATATAAATACCCTTAGCATCACGAGCCGTGAGCATATTATTAACTTCCTGGTTTTTTAAATATGCCCCATCCAGAAGTTCAATTTCGGCGATAAGCTTCTTCTCACAAAAATCCTCTAATATTAAGAATTTTGTAGCTGTTCTCAACTCCGATAAGGTAGGAGTGTTTATTTGATTATAGCCATCAATATCAATGAATCGAGTACGGTCTAGAGCCATTGTTGAATATCCAATAGTATCAATGATAAATTGATCATTATCTATGTTAAACCAAGTTAAATCACAAATGGATTTTTTGTTAACTAGAATTTGCGTAAAGTCTAGCGATGGTTTCGATGGGTCCGATAATTGCAAAGGGAATGGGGACAACTCATCACCTAAAATATCACATGTTTTTACATAAATATCACGATTTTCTGCAGAAATATCAGATTTAGCCTGAATCATGGCCTTGGAAGAGATGCAGGTATTTAGTAAAATAGAATAGTCATAACCAAGGTTGTAAACAATGGGATGCATTGATGACAGCATGGCGGGTTTGTAGGCAGATATTGGTACATTTACCTTTAAAGAGTCTTTTTTACATTGTTTACAAATGGTTATATCTGACTCCAAAGTTCCGTCTTTTTGAATAACCACATTTGAATCAATTCCTGAGAAAGTTGCGGTGATTTGTTGAGGTTGCAATTCAGAGAGGTAAATGGGGTTCAATTTTAAAACCTTAGTATAGCCCATCCTTTCATCAGCTGGCTTCGATGCATCCTTAAGTCTTTCATTTTGTAATACATCACAGCTTGAATCTAATGATTTTTTCCTTTTTTCCTCCAAGAGGCTCATGTTTGCAATTTTCAGGTTAATAAAACTTTTGTAGCCATCGTATCTAATCTTACAATCTTTTGTGGCGGCTGAAACATTACTAATACCCTCGGCCTTACCAGTAGCTTCACTTTGCGATACTGCCGACTTATTGTCGCTTGATTTAGTCACTTTTTTACTTTTATCAAATTTTGCGGCAGCAGCACAAAGCTTTTTCATCATATGTGACTCTTGCTTTGTCGTATCCTTCTCAGCAATGCCCTCTTTCTTTTTGACAGTGAGGTCAACTGCTGCCTTCAACCCCCATTCAGCTGCCGACTCAACAATCGACTCACCACTACAAATAATAGTAGTTGATGTGTCATATATGAATTCAAATAAAGCCTTTGGGTTAGAAATATCAGGAAATCCCATGGAATTTTTTAGCAGGAATGGGGGCAATAAATCAAGTGACTGAGTGAATGTCCTGAGTAATATTGCTAAAGTTTCATCAAAATTGATATCAATTGCTCCACAAGAGGAAGTAATGCCGAGCGGATTGATTAGTTCGATAGTATCAAATCTAGTTGTTTGTGATGTGATTGGTTGTAAGCCATCCTTGCTGTAATTTATATATGAATATTCGTCGAGGATTTCTTGAATAGATATAGCACTAAAGTCAGCTTTAGCACTAGTAGATATAAAGTTGCTTTCTGGGGCTGCATTTAATGAACCAGAAAAAGCAACAAGCGTAAAAAATGGGATGATAAAATATAATTTGAAAAAATTATTATTTATCATCCCATTAATCACTGTTAATTAACTATTATTACTCTGAAGAGTTATCTGTAGTTTGGTCTGTAGGGTTTGCTTCAGGCACGTCATAACCAATAAGTTCCAGTGTAGCAACAAACTTGGTACCCATAATAGCGATTATAATTCCGCCAAGAAGCATTCCAATTTTATCTTTAGCTGGTTCACCCTTGAAGATGATTTCAGTAATTTTCCATATAACAATCACAAGTCCAGTGAAAGTCAGGATATTTCCGATGGCTGAAATGTTAGTATGTGTCAAAATACCATCCATTAGTCCTTTGACACACTCTGTCATTTGGCTATCTCCGCCAGTAGTACAGTTAGATTCTGCAGAAGCTCCTGTAGATAAAAACATTGCAGTAGTTCCTGCTGCAGTATAAGCTAAATTCTTAGCTTTAGTAGTAATATTATTCATTTTTTCCTCGAGTTAATATAATAAAAAAAATAGTATAAGTTGAAATTATTCTATTCATAATATTATATATTAAAAATAAAAAAAATCAAAGTTTATGGTCTATACCATACATAAAAAGTAAGATAAAAATTTAGATGAGTCCTCATTCAGAACAAGCCTATCCTCATGCAAATGAATGGATGACAAAACTTCCATAGCATTATCCATGAATTGACGGGTGTCATTAGATTCTGGATTGTCAATATCAATATCCTGGATGATATACTCTTCGATAATTGTACCAATCCTAGCGTTGCGACAATTTCTGGAAATAAAGGTTATAGGTGCGTCCTGATAAGCTTTTATATTAGTCATTATTTCGCTAGAGATATTGGATATCTCTCTCTCGAGCATTAAAAGTGCATCTAATAGATTATCTTTAGTATTTTGATCCATGTTATGTTATATTTTGATTTTGAATTCTTGTTCTTTCTAAAGACTGGACTAAATCTGTATCTCCAGCAAAAGAGTTGGTTAATATGTTGCGTAATTCGTTGCCTTTAGAATTGGTAATTTTTTTCTTTATTAACTTTATTATATTTTTGTCAGTTGTCAAGTGAATTAGCTTTAAAAAACATGAAGAAAACTTAGAGATGGATTTATTTAAGGAAAAATCTCGAATAATAGACTTGATGGCACCATGATTAAAAAATAAGCTATAAACATCCTGGTCATCAAAATCATAAAGATAATCAACAATAAGGGTAAAATCCCTTTTTTCGTTTATGACATTATCATCAGAGGTTTCCTCCAATAAACGTATCAATGACTTGATTCTCTTAATTTCTGGCTTTTGCCATTTTGAATCTAAATCAGATAAAGGAAATTTATTGGTAGTAAGGTTTGATAAATTGATTAAGTAAAACAACGTATCCATATGCAATTTAACATCACTGGACAGCTCTGAAGGCATACCCTCTAAACCATCAAATAAATCATGAGCATAATTATTAAATTCTTGCTTAATATTATCAAGTATCTCTGGTTCGACCCAAATTTTAGGAGCCCTTATCTTTAAAGTTGAGTTTTTCACCTTAATCTCCTCAGACTGCTCTAAATATGGGTAAAAGAGAACATGGGCATGTACCCTCATTTGCGTTGAATCATATTCATGAATAAATATTGCATACTCCTTTTGCTCTAAATTATTTTTTAATATTTCGTCGCATGTGCTTGAAAAATCTTGTTTAAATTTATTCAAATTATTGTCAAATTTATTCTTAACAACCAATTGGCAAAGTTCAGGAGAGAATGACATTACCATTTCACCTTTATCCTGCTTATAAATGTTGCGAGCCTCGGATGTTCTTTTGTTTATATAATCCCTGGTAGTGGAATATATATCTGTAGAATTAAAGTCCACTTTATCCATGTGGCTAGTAACCTGAGCTCTATCGGAGTATGTAAGGTAAAAAAGATAGTTTCTAAGGGGGATTTGGTTGCTCATCACAGACACATAACCCTCCTTCTTAATATCAATCATAAAAGAACTTCTGAAACTACCTGGTTCATATACTTAATCATCGTATCATATTCAGTAGCGATATTTTCCTCAGACTGTTGGATAACCTCACTGAGTGACTCTATAAAAAATTCCTGGTGAGTTAAATCCGATGGATTAGAAAGATAGTTATTTAGCTTGGACTGAGCATCATCATTCAAAAAAAGAGCGCCAAAATATTTCATTTCTTTTTTAGTATAAACAAACTGACGATTAAAATGCTCAAACAAATGAGGAACCTTATCAGGCTCTCCAATTGTCTTTTGAAGGAATTCTGGCAAAATATCACTCGAGTAATATATTCCCTTGCTAATTCTATCAATATATTCAAGTGCCATATTATTGGAACCCTGAAAAAGTGCAAATTCGCTCCTTAAGATAAGAATCGTTTTAACTGGATTTCTACTAAACTCAATAAAATCAATAGTATCCTCTACTTTTATCGGCTTAGAATTTAAATCTATGGCTAATTCTTGCATTATTTATTCAAAATGTCCATTCCTTCAACCCTATTTTTAGCGTCCGGGGCATGGAAAGAAGTAAGGAATCTTGAGAAACCTCTATTCGCGATAACCCCCAGCCCGTCTTTTGCCTTTGAAAGAAAAGCTGAAATTTCATCTTGGTCAAATTTATTAACAAGCTTACCCTCAGAATCCAATTCCTTGATAGTGCTATCAATGAGTGGCTTTGTAAGAGACTTAGTGGCCTCATCATCAAGCTTGAGAAAAACCTTTGAAGCAGTGTTGGACATAATTTTTTCTTTAAAAATATCCTTTTGACCGTCAGATAAACCGGCTATCTCCTGGGATGAAATGATAGTTGAAATATTTACGGAGCGAGCCTGTGATAAAAGTTGCTCTAGAGGCTCGATGGAATCCTGAACAAAGGCTCCCAGCTCATCCAGAACCAACAAATAAACAGGCGAAGCAGTTACCCTTTCCTTCTCGAACATCTTTAGGGGATTGGTGGATACCCCAACATCACCACCAAGAGATTCCGATACAGCATCAACTATTGAATTAATTAAGAATGAGCCGATTTTAGAAGCATTTTGTTTAACATTCATCTTTGGAATTCTAATATATATAAGCTTGCCTTGAGAAATAGCATCCTTGAAGTTGATGTCCGATGTTGTCGTATTAAAAATATGAGAATAGGCTTGAGAAATGGTATTTAGCTTACTCAATTCCTGTCCGGCATAACCGCCGATTTGCTGCTGAAGTTGGTCTGATATCTGAGGGTTATCGCCATTTGGGTCATAATCTGCTGCAGGATCCATCTCAATATAATATCCATACTTATCACAAGTTGATAGAATTTGTTTAACGTACGAAACACCTTCTTTTGCTCCATAAGTTGGTGGAATCCAAAATTTTTCATAGCCGTCTAGTTTATTAACTGCTATAAGAGCTGGGTCTGGGGTTTGCAAATCTGGTTCAGCTTCAGGGTCTAGAGCTGGAATTGCTTGGACAATGTGTGCCTTAAGGTCAGTTACTTCAGTAAAAATCCCTAAATGAACATTAATGCCCTTATCATCTAGAAATTTAAGTATTAAACCGCAGTTGTCAAAATATCCAAGTGCTTGTTGCTTAAAGAAGTCTCCACTACCGCCGCCGGCATCAGTTTTACCTGCTATAACCTCTTTCAAGACCTTAAGAGCCTTTTGTACTCCAATTGCCTTGAAGATGTTAAAGGTGTTAGTGGTAGGCGTTACAACAAGTCCAGTAATGGGGTCAATGTTCTTTTCATCCTTTTCAGAAAAGTCCAAAATAAAAACATCGTCCAGTCTATCATACTGCTTAGCCCAAGAAAGAAAGTCCTTTAACATTTCCTTGTCACCCTTTCCATCAATGAAAGTTGATCCACCACCAGAGGATAAAACTTGGCGCATTAAATTAAAAAGAAATACCGACTTACCAGAACCAGAACCGCCAAATAGTGCCATATGCTGATTCATATTATCAACAAATATTGGATTCATATTCTCATCTGTTCCCAAGATAAAATTCTCATATGAATTTGGTTCTGCCTTGCCCTTAACAAAAGGGGACATCAAATTATAAAAAGACTCACCACCAACCTTTGAGTGAGCTTTCTCTATTTCTTGATAAAGTTGCTTTTTTTTTATTTAGTATAACAGCCCTCATAAACCAAGTGAACAAAGGGTGAAAGAACTTCATTCGCTTGAATTGCTTCTCCTTTGTCTTGATGTCAGCCTGCATGGCCTCAATTTTATGTTTTTTTACTTTGGTATTTTTAATACCAACTGTGGACTCGTTCATAATAATTAAATAGTATTACATAGCTTAATTATAGGTAAATAAATCCAAAATACTATACAGTCATTGGGAGTTTAGATTAAAGTTATTGACCTCAAACTCTCCAAACCGAGAATCCTTAATAGATTTTTCAAGACACGCTAAATTTTCCTCTGGGGTAAGTGAAGAATCACAGAAGTCATCGCTAGTAAACTCGCCAAATATGGCTTTAACATTATTATCTGAAGCTGATGTTCCAGCATCAGATTTTTTGGAGAACTCCGCCAAAGATGAAGTAGCTTCATATGAAGAAGAATCCCTGCCTGATTTCTGAGTATCTAGTAGTCGGCGAGCCTTTGATTTAGCAAATATATCATCCTCAGCCCCAGAAACCATGGTTTCTTTTGCGGAGTAATAGTCAGACTGGGCAGTGCTATAATCTCCAGATTCAAAAGTATTAACGGAATCATTATATTCTTTTACCGACTTAGAAATAAAACTTGTCTCAGATTGTCTAAACGTAGTGTTATTCGGGTTGTCAGATAAATTTTTATTGTATGCATCCAGGGCATTTAGAGATTGCCTGGATAAATCGGAATCCTCGTAGTTCGCTCTAGCTTCTGATAATTCACGTTCCTGTTCCAATAACTGAGCATCTAACGATTCATCGGCTGGATTAAATTGACTTCTCGCATCCATTTTTCGGTCGAAAGACATAACCTTGTCAACAATGTCCTCAGCAGACTTAAGTTTTTGTTCGCAATTACTATCAGATATACAGGCATCCCGTTCGATTAATGACATATACTCATTAGTTGAAGTCTCATTTGCTTGTAATTTTTGTAAATCTCCAGATGAAGAATTACCGCTAGTCAAATCTTTAATGAATGAAACCACCGCAAGTGCACCAGTCACTTTAGCTGCGGTGTCAATGAATTCAGATGCACCGGCAACAGTATCAGAAACCCCAGACAAAACACTGGTTCCACCACCAAGTACGTTTTGGATGGATTCTAGATTAGACAAAACTGATGATGCCAAGGCTAGCCCTGCTGTTAGTTTTGATAAAGGACTGCCTGATGTGCCAGCCAAACCACCTGCAGATTCGGCGTTCTCGGAAGATAGAATGTCATCTGACTCTATATCTCCTGGCCCCTGAAGGGTGGAGTTGATTAACTGCTCATTTTGCAATGAAGAAGTGCCTGATGATTTTCCTCGGCCGATTTCAAAAATAAATTGCCCTGAGTCATCTATCTCATTAGTGGCCGTTGAACCGCCATCCGAAATAATAGATGACGTTTGAATCTTGGCCAACTTGTTAGCATACGTTTGTTCATCAAACTCAAGAGAAAGCTGATTATCGATCTTAAATTGCTTAACATAGGCTGCCTTTAAAGCAACCCTACACTCAGATTTTGTTTTTTCGGGATTGTTGAAGCAAGTATCTGCTGAATCGAGGGTTGAATCAGACTCTAAGAATATATCCGAACACCTTCTAACGCTTCTTGTTTGACCCTGCCATTGACCATTATCCGAGAGACATAAATCCTTAGAAATGTGTTCTGGAATGGAACAAGTTGGACTCCTAGGGTCTACAAATTCAAAATCCATATCCTTATTCGGATAAACCTTTACAAGCGTACTAGCGGAATTATATTGCAAATTACCAACGGCTTCAACTTTGGTATACTCAAATTCTCCCTTCATTGCCATACATAAATTTATTATTTGCTCTATCTCGCTCTCCTCGTTGATTGAAATTTGCGGTATAAATTGGCTGTCATCATAATCAGTTTTGATGCTTCTAGATTCACCAGTTTTTTTCTGGGTGATGGCCTGGAATAAATTAATTGAGTTAATTAATAAGGTCTTTGGGTATAGTGGATCAGAAACACTATAATCTGAAGAAGAAACCGGGGAAATTAATTGCAGAGAGGTCTTTGCTTTGTCTGTATCGTGCTTATTAATAATAATATTATTCTCTACCACAGGTATGTTTCCCGTGCCTCTGGTTGGCAATTGAACCATAATAGTTTTTGCCTTAAAATCAGTAGGTGTTGCCATCTCTGTCCCCACAGGAGCATCCTCAACACCACAAACCTTGACTGTTTTCAAAATTGAATTTTCAGCATAGTCATTAATTGACCTTTTAACAGAACCATAGCTGAAAATTAAATCCAGGATTCCAAAATCAGGTATAGGCTGTTGCACACACAGGCCAGAATACAAACCGCCATCACAACATGGCTCAGCTCCACTAATACCGCATGTTTTTGGGTCACTGTCAAGCTTACTCTTATCGAGTTGCAAATTCACTGTTTGGAATGAAGATTTGCAGGCTTTATCCTGCAGCCAATTTGGATTATTTTTGGAATCCTCAAAAACACTACCAGAAGACACTCTTTCCACAGAAACCTTTTGCTCTCCTGTCAGGGAAACAAAAGAGCCTTCTATAGACGAAGCATTGGCTAGGCCAGATGGATGACCCACCATGACCTTAGAAGAAATAAAATTATTACAAAATTTTATGGAATCATCGGCATCAAGCAATGATGTCGATGTGAAGGAAAATCTTACTTGATTATCCACAGAATCATCATAGTTTGAGATGTTAATTGGATTATAAATATGGCTTCCATTAGAATCCCTTTCCTCGTACTCAGTTGGGGAAATGTTTGCTATTGGTGGGTAGAAATTTCTGAGATATGGTGAGTTGGGGGATAAAACTTTAGAATATGACATTGTATCATTACTAAGTTTATAAAACCCAGTTTGACCAATATCAGAAACACACCTTTGTATGTTGTCCATATTTATAGCGCCTGACATTTGCTCAACAAACAGTTTTTCGTGAAAAGAAAGGCCGCTCAATACCTGTGAGCCAATATTTCTCTTGCTATTAACCTTATATATATGGTCTCTCATAATCCACATATCAACTGTCCCAATTGTGCCAACCAATCCAGAAATTGGTGATAATGATTTCTCATATCCAGAAACCGGTATATCAAACTCCGCCATTGTAAGGAAATTTTTCATTGTGAACTCGATTCCAATATCAGTATCTATGAACGAATAATCTTTAAATAAAAAGGTTTTATTTTGGCCGCTTTCCACTATAAGGTCGCATAAGTGGGTGGTGGAGTCGAGCATAAAATTAGCGCCAGATTGTTCCCTCCAATCTCCTCCCGAGGCACAGACACCAGAAAGATAATTAAAAAGTGATTGGCCGGAAAAATTTTCAGCCTTTAAAGATTGCTCAATATCTCCTCTAGAGGTGCCCTTCCAACCAATAAATCCTATACGCTCGGATGCATCCCTAGATTCAATGCTAGAAGGGATGTTGTTCTTATTGACGCCCATAACAATGTCGGAAAGACTATCAAGGTTCACATGGTGTCTTAGCAAGTTGTAAAACCTTGACTTTTGACGAATCTCATTATAAACTTCATCACTAAATAGAGAAACGCCAACACAAAGCTCTCGGGCTTCAGAAATAGCTTGGCCAATTTCTAAATTAGCTTTTGCATCAATGGCACTCCATGTACCGCCAGCAATAATACATGAGCTTTCTGATTTTTCATCTGATTTTGAACATATAGAACTTGGAATGTCTATTAATAAGCTATTTGACTTAATAATCCCACGCGATTTGGCAAATCCATTAGGGAAGATTTTTATCATTAATTCTGGATTGGCTCTGGTGATGGTTTCCAAAGTAGTAAGTAAATCATTTAGTGGTAATTGCTGAGTTTTCCACATGGACTTGTCAAGCTCTTCCACAAGAAAATCGCCACTCAAAGCCCAGTCCTTGTACCCAAACTCAACCAAATCAGTAGCGAAAGATTGGGATTTTAGATGGTTGATAGAAATAGAAGTGTTGGCTACTTCAAAATAAAATAATGGAAGGCCATCTTTATCTAATAGAGCTAGTTGGTTGAATCCAATTGACGATGCATTATTATAATTGCAACTTAATTGTGAATCGTAAAACAACAAATCTGCTGCTGTGCAATTCGCAAAATCCAGCACCGTATCGTCCCTTACAAATCTAGACATATCAGAATATTGGAAATCATTCGGTAAAGGTAGGGAATAAGAAGGTGGGGTAAAAATTGCCGTGGAGTTAACCACGGACACCTTTATTGGGTTAATTAATAGCCACTCACTTATGCCACTTGTGTCATAATAATTACTGGCATTTGGATCAGTGGATTGCGGGCACTGGCCTAGATTAACTGGGCTACAATTTTCGTAATTTTCGCTGACACCAGGTTGAGATAAAAGTGTGGCTACAATATCAATCTCAGGGACGCCATACAGGTTATCACAACTATTCCTTGTAACAGTATCGTTAACAGTGTCATTATGAATAAGGACAGAATAATTGTAAGAGTCAAATAATACATTTAAATCATTAGCCCCTACTTTAGAAAACTGGACATCACTATGTGAGGTTGCGAAAATCGAGTAATCAACATTAATGGAATCTATTAAACAATCCCCATGTACCTGTGGAACACAAGCCGAGCCGTTTGCGTTTGCCTGATATGTGGTTGCGATGGAATAATTATAAAAATTATCAAATAAATAGTTTCCAGATGGATCTTTGGTAGATAAATCAAAACGGTTGTTTGAGACAATATGGGGGACTGGATTGGCTGTTTTTATTTCAAGATAAGTTAGCCCATCATCAAGATTCATTGTAATTCTGTGATTTTTAGATGGGATAATGTTGTATACAATACCATTAGGTTGTATTGTATATTCCAAATTATCAATTTTAACATTTATTGGGCTTGTTGCATCTCCAGTGTTTTTACTAAATAAAAACTGTAGGGTTGTATCAAAAGGATGGGTTTTAATTAACGTATCAATTGAAGTAATTGATGAACCCTTGTTGCTAGTTAGAGCAAACTCGGGCATAGATGTTATTGAATAGGTGGCTGAGACCTCAGTGTCTGAAGTGACGATTGTAAATGTATTTAAACCTGGTGAGGCGTTAAACGTATATCCTGTTGATAAACCAGAATGAAGACTTCCATTGATATAAGCATTGAATGAAGACGTATCTGGTGAAGAGAAAGATAAAGTTATCAGGGCATCAACCGTATCTGGGTTATTAAAGGTGATGGTATTCGAGACTGTGTTGCCAATGGCATTTATTGCGGTATTATCAGATGTAAATGCGAAGCTTTTTAGTATTAATTTGTGCTCAGTTGTTTTACCGAAATAACTATATGTATTTAAAGGCTCGTTGTCCCAAGTGTTAAGTGAAGATACGCAGTCATTTTCATTAATATAATCCCTATCTGAACATAAACCAGTCGACCAGAAAATATCATCCAAGTGTATCTGAGATGTATCTGAGCCCAGAGTTTGTGTAATAAAGTTATCGCCTATCTGGAAATCATCATGAAACTCTCCCAGCGATTGCTGAGCTGATAAATGAGTACACTTATCACTAAAGACCTCATTAAGTGCAGAGTCGCTTGATAGAACCTTACTGAATGAAGGCTTAGTAAGAATAAGATTATTATCTTTAACCTCAATAGATATGGAATCATTAGATGAGGATAAAATACTTGTGTCCAACAGTAAACCGAAAGAATTTACGTTAAGAGAATTAGAAGTTATGACCAAGCCATCAGCAGGCTCTGGTGGCATATGTATATCCATTGAAGATGTATGGATAATGCCACTAATTTCATCAATAGAGGTAGTGTTATTAAATAAATCTTCGGAAAAACCAGTTATCAGGCCATCATCTTTGAACATGTCTTGTGTTATTACTAGTTTTGAATTGTTGACTGGGGTAGGGAAGGATGATTCTATGGCAATGAACAAACTCTTTGCAAGAGATGATCTTGCGGAATCAGTTATATATTTTGTTAATACACCATCCTGACCCTCAAAGATAACCTGGTCATTATTTCCAGGGTCAACCAGCAACTGATTTTCTGAGGTTATAGATGCAGTTCCCAACAAAATAGATATTCTATTAAGTATCTCGTCATTTAAAATTGATTTTTTGATGTAAGAAGATGTGCTTTTTGTTGGCATATAAATAACTGGGTCTTGCGACAAGTCATCAGAAAACTCAATCCACTGCTTAGAAACAGCATCTTGTCTTTTTTCAAACGAAAGGATGGGGCTAGCCAATATTGACAAATCAGAAAGGCTGGTTGAACAATTATCTAAAAGGGTATTGCGTGTTAATTCGCCAAGGCTTAACTCAACCGGAGGAGAGTCAGCTAGGTCTTCATCAAAAGATGTTTCAGCGGATGATATAAATGGGGTATTAGAAGACCTGGAAAATCCGCTCTTTAGTGAAATAAGGCATCTTATAGAACCAAGAGTTGTGCCTGATTGCTCATCATCATGATTAGTAATAATAGTCTGATCAATATTCACATCATATCCATCTGCACACGTAATAGCAGACTTAACGATGGATGGCTCTAGGATAGCCTCAGCTTCCAAAATTGACTTTATTAAAACCTGCTTGGCGCTATTTGAAGAATAAACTCTAAAATTGTTAGAATCCGGTATGTTTAATACCAACTTCGTATGGGAAGAAAGGACGATAGAGGAACTAGCATTAGTGGTATTAATAACAAATGGAACAAACTGTTCGTCCTGGAACGGATCCCACTCGTGAGAAGTAACTCCCTTAATCTGTGGTATTATATTTACGCATATAATATGAGTGGGTGTTGAGTTATTGGGTAATTTTACCAATTCATGCTCAAATGGTAAACAAGAAAATGTTGTTGTTGGTATTAATTGTAGGTCCCTAATGACCCTTGCCTTGATTGTATAAGAAACAGAAAGCGTATCCACCTTGAAGTTTGGAAGCTTTTCTTTGGGAAAACCAATGATGTTAAGAAAAATCGATGGGCTTTCCTCAGGGGACGAATAGTAAGTATCTGAAACATGCTTTAGTTCTGAAGCATTTGATGTATTGATCCTAGAAAACAATTTATTTAAGTTTGCAAAATCACCGTTATCATCATAAGCAAACAAATTTCCAGAGCTGGAATCAGAAATATAGTCATTCAGCATTATTGCTGTTTCTGAACTAATGATGGAGTTATTTAACAATAAGGGCTTGAGACCATCATCAATAGCAACATTTTTTAAAAATTTTGAGTAAAAAACCTTATCAGTCACATCCTTCAATACATCAATGGAAGTATCTTCAACTGCCAGATACTTACAAGTTTTATAACTTGAAGTTCCAGAATCATCATAAAATGCTGGTATATCAGCAATAGAACAATTGCTAGTTGCCTTTCCACAGGAGTAAATGTCATTAATATACAGTAGACTTAACCCCTGAACTGAAGATGATGAATCACAATCAATGGTATTGATAACAGAACAATACCTGGTTGGCAAGTTATAGAAAGAATTTTTAATCTTAAAGTGTGAAGGCTCGCAGTCATATATATCAAAATTCGAAACTGCAGGCCTGCTGTAAGTACCCTTTGTCTGTGTAGAATTAAAAAAGCCGAAGCGTCCATTATGCAACATGTAGTCATCAGTGAAGCGGTTTCTCTCAAAGATAATATCTTTATTAAATTTATAACTAGGGTCTACTACAGATGCTACATTATTAGTCGTAATATTTCCTGCAGAAGATATAGATAAATCGAAAATAACATTTCCAGCAATTTCGAAATAAATCTTGGAATCACTAATATCCAATCTATAGTCGTATGTTACTGGAACTGCACTCACTGGCTGTGGAGATTGATAACTAATCGCTGGCGGTGCCACATTGGCGTTTTGTGCGATGGCGGAGTACTCAATAGAATAACCCTCAAAGGTCTCACAATCGTTTTTTTCTGGGGTAAGGATGTCATTATCGTCGTCAACCAACTCACATTTATCCAGAATACCATCTCCATCGCTATCGATTTTGGAGGATTTAGGCGTGATAACAATTGAATCAACACCCACTACAACATCAAATAACAACTCTAAAGAGGATATTGAGGCTGATGGTAAGCGGTCAATTTCAGTAACTGGGTCACCTGTAGGTGGAGTATAATCCCAGCTCAATGAGGTATCGATTTTAAGAAGTGAGTTGGCCAAATCCAATGTAGCAATGGAACTCCCAAAGGACCAAGAGGTATCATTGCCCAATGTAGAAGAAGGCGTCAAATCGATAGTGCCGGTGAAGGTGGAATCATTAAGTTGCATGGTGGCATTGAGGTCGGATACCTGAGCAATTACTTGGCCAGCCTGATCTTTTATTGTAAAACTTCCATTAGGCATGGAATAAGAAAGATCAGAGGATAATGCTGTTTGAGCCTCATTATCAGTATTAATAATGAAAACATCATTAGGGTTAATATCGTTGAAGTCATTATCCGATGATACCGATGGTGCGGTTATTATTGAATACGATATGTCTCCATCAATTAAGGAATCATTAGTGCCTGTAACTGTTATGTATTGTGCAGTGCTCCAATTAGAGGAAGAGAAACTAACAGAATTGCTAGAGACGGTTCCCTCAGATGTATCGGAGGATGAAATTGCGATGGAAACGGTAGAACTTGGTGCGGAGTCTAATGATATAGAGAAAGTGGCGGTGCCACCAGATTCAGAAGTATCCCCAGAAATATTTGATACTATAATTCCTGATGGATAAACATCTAAATGACCACCCAAAATGCCACTAGATGTCGACCTGGCTATAGGATAATAGTCTGGGTTGGAGGTTGATGGAGATGAAGATTGCCTAGTTAATGTTGAGGATCCATTGAATAATCCAAGGTGAAAGCCATTAAGGCTAGGGTTCTCCTTGGATTGAACGTAAGATATCTTATAAAATGATGGATATCCATCAAGGTTAACTGAATCCGATAACGTTGAGAAATCTGAGGAAGAAAACTTGGAATCCGTTGCCTTATGCCCGAAAACGAAACCAATATCATAATTAAGGGGGTTATTTATTAATTTTCTATACTTGTATTCAGTATAGTAGGTAGTGGTCCTACTCCACCTGTGCCAACCAGTCTTGCTCCATTGTTTAATTATTACAACATCACGACACTCTGAGACCGGCATGGCATTATATGCATTTTTTGAATCATCACCTGGGCATGTATCTGCTCTAGATGGTTCTGATCTTGACTCTGTTTCCGTTATCCATGGTTCTTGTTGTTGAACAAGATAGTTGAACGTGCCCGTAAATGTTGCCTTCGAATAAACGTCCGACGTCACTAAAGCCGTCGGAGGGGTGATGGCTGAAACAGAATTAGTGGTTTTGTTAGACACGCTGTTTCCACTAATTTTCCAATCTTGGGCACCTTTTTTACCGGATGGCCTCCAGGTGTCAACATTCTTAACATAACGCCTATATATGGGATGAATTGTGTCAAAAACAAAAGGAAGGCTTTTTGATGGGTTGGATGATGGTTGAGGCTCATATTCAACAACACACTTGCCATCATATTGAATTTTGGATTTTCCAATAGGGCTATTCGTAAATGAAGGGTCTGGGCACAAGATATCTATTTCTGCTGTACTTTGGTCTATACACATACCTGTATTTGAATCAAACTCTAAGCCTGACTCACTACAAGCATCCAATTCACAGAATGTTTGTCCGTTTTCAACTGTTGTAGTAGAACCGAGAGGGCAGTAATCTGAGTTTGTCTGATATTTTGTTGTTGTTGAAATGGTGATGTCTTGATTCGAAGATGCATCTGGACTGATAATGACCTCATTTACCACTACGCCGGCATTATCAGCCTTTTGATAGCGGGCCATTTTCATTTGGGCCAAGTCATAGCTTCCAATTGTGGTACTTGTAGGTGGTGAAAAGAACGCCGGTGGTAATAATAACCCCATACCCTGTAGATTATACTTGAATCTAGTGTCCCTCATCTCCTGATAAGTAAGATCAAAATAAAGGTCTGCTTTTAAAATACTATCTGTTGGTAAAACACAAGCGGCCTCGACCGATGTTTGAAAATAATGTTGCCATGAGGACACATTTGAACCGTCTATCAGTGTTATTTTTGACTTAGCGTCATCCTGCCTAGTTATAATATCGAGGGTGGTTGGCTTAAAACTAAATCCTGCGCAATCGTCGGCGTGAATATATAAAGAAAATGCGAGCTTACAACCAACATCAGTTGAGGATGCACACTCCTTACCATCCCAATTAAACCCCTTATTATATAATTGCAATAAAGAAAAATCGTTGACGAATGGAGAATATGCATATGGGCTTTCAGTTGGGTCTGCCGAGGAATTTGGGGACAAATATTCACTCCACAAAGGGTGTGATTTGTTCCAATTGCCATTCTCAATAGTGTCCCCAAAGCTTCGGATATACTTGTCACTATGGATAATTGTACTAAGTTTGCTAAAGTTATTATTATCAAATGATGGGGCTGGGGGCTTGCAAGAATTTGGGCTTAGTACACAAGATAAAAAACCGGATGGCGGCGTCCAATCAGTTTGATGGTTTGGTTTTAATACATATCCGCGAGCATTTGGGGGGATTGACAATGTTCCTATTCTGGAATAAAAATCTGAAGTTATGTCTCCGTTTGAATCAAGAGATGCCGTGGACAAATCATCATAAATTTGCTGCTTGAAGAAATCTGGCTCTTGCTCGTATACAAATTTGTGTGGGTTTTCTCCTTTGTCGTTTAAAGGATGGTTTTGTATTCCGGTGGACAAGTATGGCGTTGGGAGCGATGGAGATAAAATTGCGAAGTGGGACGTTGGGATTGTGGATGATAAAGTGGACTCTACAACTCCTGTATCATAAGACCCATCCATTACAGATCCTGGGGTTAACGAATCCATCCTAGTCTGAGGAATAGATTTATAACCAAGTGCATATAGCGTTCTAGCTGCATCAGAACCCTTCCCCTCTGGCATTGGGGTTGGTTTAGACATCATAGGATTCTTGCAATATTTTTGCCATTCATTAAATTTTGAAGCAGGAGACTTGCTAGTTATTAAATCAGTTAGTGATTTGAACCAGACATCATTACTACTATAAATCACAGTTTCCTTAAATGACAATATTGAAGCATCAGAGCCAGTCCTAACAGCTTCACAAAGTAATTCTCTGGCAGACAATGATTCATCAAGCATAAGTCTTTTTGAATCAAAAATACCTTTAAAATCAAACCCCATGCCTATTTCGTTTTGATAATTAGTATCAGATGGATTACCCGAAATGGCATCAAGGAGTACCTTGAGATGGTCAAGGGCCAAGGATTGTAATTTTATTTCAAAACTAGGTGGGGTATAGGACTCTGGAGTGCCGTATGACGTCCAAACTCCACTATTGTCATTGCATGATTTTTCTGATAGATAACCCTGGAGTGAACATGTGCCATAGGTGCTTACACTTGAAAGAATTTCGATATCCCTATGTAAGGCACAAATTTGATTATATTGAATTAACTCGACGTACTCAGGATAATTACTTGAAATAGCCGTAGCATGCAACGCAGATAAATCTGGTAATGGAAATTCCCCTGACGTGGCCTGAAAAACATAAGGATCCGTTCTATTACCAGAAAGTGCTGATGCTTGGGTTGCTGCTGTTAACGGCTCGGCATCTGGGTTATTTAAATCTGGTAATTCAGTGAAAGCTAGACAGTTTGATACACCACTAACCTCGTTAATGTCAATCACTTCATATGCGGTTGTGACGGCAGACTCGCTATCCGTAATGTCGTTATTAGAATCATAATAAACAGTAGCTAGGGGGAAATTAACGTCCGCCCTTTGCCCTGCCGCTGACGCGATAGTTGATATCAAAAATGCTGATGATGCTAAAAGAACCAGGGCTAATTTATTCATATTTAAAAAAATTACTATAATTAAATATTGTATACGAAAATATTAAAATATCCATATTTAACACTCATTTTCAGCAACTAAGTTTATAAAAGTTATGACTAAAGTATAAATGAGATTAGATCTCCAACCCTGATGGATATTTGTAGGCTCTCGGATGTTTGTGTTTGAGTGAAAATTCCATTTTCTGATAGATATTTTTCAAACAAGGTAAGTTCGTAAAAATCAATATCATCAGAGAGATGGATTGTAAGTGACACAGTGAATAAATCCTCTTGGGTTGACTGATTTAAGCCATTTTGCAATAATTGCTTGGTAACCACCTTATCTTTGCTAAGAGAAATATTAATTGGTAGAAAATCACTGATATTATTATTAAATGAGGGGTGGAATTTTGCAAGTGAATTTAGCTTTGGGTTTTTTGTATTCCCTTGATTATGGTGGATTGTAAATACAATATCACTAACTATAGGCTGAGTATGTAGCTCATCCAAAAAGAAGGGAGTGCACATCTCAATCTTGTAAGCTTCGATAAAATTCACTGCATATTGATTAGGCTGTTGAGTGGAATTCTTTGTTACTTGGGTCTGCTGACTTAATAATAGCCTGTTTGGCTTATTGGTATAAATGCAGTCGATTAAAGAATTTTTTTCAAAAATAAATTTTTTAAAAGAGGCTGTTTTAGTTCTTCTGTGCACTAGGTAATTAGCATAGAATATGTTCGCGGATTTTCCTGGGCTGAACATTAGGTTCTTTAGAAATTGTAAGTACATATTACCCTGCTCCTTCACGAAACTCCTGATACCTATAGCCTCCTTAAGCTTTGTGTATCTTATTTTATCTATGGAGCCAGATGATAATTTTTGCGGTATTTTGTGATTTGTTAATTTATAAAGAATATTACTTGATTCATAAATTAAATGCCCTTTTGACAGTCTATAAAAGAATCTGCGAGAGAACCTGTATTCTTCTGGCTTTTCTGCAAGCTCATCGGAAGTCATATCCTCCAGATTTAACATAGATAGAAGGTGCCTGCCCTTGTCCTTGTCCTTGAAATTATAATTCTCAGGAGTTGCTATTGGAACATATATTATATCGGAAATTAAGGGGCGGATAGCCGTTGGTGTTAGCTTGATAGTGTCGGCATATTTATTGGTACTTAATCCTAATAATATTTTATTAGGATTAGATGTATCAATGATGCCCTCGCGACAGGTCTTAATTTGTCCATACATGTCCGAAACGATATATAAAACTGTGTTTTTAAAATAGCCCTCATTAATGTCAATATTAAACGACCTTTTCCTCTTAGAAAAAGAATTCCTAACCTCTTGGACCAAAACAGGTGTTTTAATCTCATCCTCGTGCTGGATTATGGCATAAACATCTGAGCCTGAGCGGAAGTAATCCCAAAAATAAACCTTTTGACCCTTAATATCATCAGCATTGGGGCTGATTGCGGTTTTGTTGTTTGTTGGGGACCTTAGGTCTGATTCTGGGTTAATCTTATGAGAGGCGATATTTTTTGTACAAATAGATAAAGACGTCTCTGATTCAAGAAGATTGTACGACAATAAATCAGAGAAATCCCTGGCATACATAGCAATTGCATTTTGCTTATTAACATTGCTGAGGGTAGTGAGGTTTGAATAGGGGGATGCGATTGATGTGTAGCCCGTGACTAACAAATTAATATTTTCTTCTGACGGTATAGAATATAAGACGGAATGTGGAGATAGTGATTTACACGAAATGTTTTGACAAAATCTAGAAGAGGTTTCTTGGCCACACTCATTACAAATCTTGGTTTCATCCTCTATAGTTCTAATTATTTTGGCAGTTGGTGTTGTCTCAGATGCCTGTAGAGTGTTTTCATCAAGTTGCCTTTTGAAAAAATTAGAATTTATTAACTCAATAATCCTTTTCTTTTTCTGAGATTGATATTGGGCAAAAATACTATTAACTGACTTTATATTGGCAAAGAAGGAACTTCTATCATCCAAATTATCAAATAAAGTAATGTGAGTGTCCTCATCAACTGGTGTAGTGAAGGAAATATCAACCTTAGAAAAATCATTATCAAGTTTTTCTAAAACATCATCCTCCAATAAAATAAAATCCGATAACTCATCTTCTGGAGATGGAGGTTGGAAGAAAAATCCAGATATTTTATCAAAGTTTTCGGTTTCATCGTCAGAGTTTATGATATTTTTTAGAGTTAATATTGAATCGTCGATGAATATAGTTAATCTTTCAGAAGACGGAGATGCATTAACAATGAAATTTCTAATTTTAGATAACGTATCCCTATCATCAATATCAAGGGATTTATTTGCCATATAAGACTCAATGGCTTCAAGGCCAGCAATAAATCTATCAGTTCTATAATCGATCGATTGGAACTTTTCGGCAATTATAGAAAGCTCTTGCCTCTTCCAGTAGCCGAATGTTTCTTTGGATAAAAACATTACCTTCGAAAAGACGCTTGCTATTTGGTCGCCTGGTATTTTTGTGAAAAGTCTAATAATCGTAAAATCATTAGACGCCATTAAACCGGGGACACCTTTTACTTTTGATAATAAAGGTGTACTTTTGGTACTGTACTGAATTGATAAATTATCTAGCATTTGGCATTAGTAGTGTTAGTTGGTTTTGAAATTCTGGTATCTTGAATAAACGAATAATAAGCTCAGGCCTATTCTCCAAATCATCAATTAATTCCTCGATGATAACGGTTCGCTTTAACTTATTGGCTGTTTCCTTGCTTCTTGAAACATAATAGTTAGTAATCTGCTCTCTAGTTCCTAATCCATTTCTGCAAAGCCATTTATAAAAAGAAGATTGTGGTGTTTCCTGCAACTTAGTATCATCGGGTCTGAAATTTTTAACAAGTATCAGAAATTTCTTTTGTGATAATAAGGTTGTTTTGGATTTTGTATTATCCGGATTAACAAGAGTCTGGTTGAGCCTAAGTAGCTCCAAGAAGTCAATGTGGTATGTTTGTTGAAGCAGAAAATCAAAAACCGACCCCTCTTTACGGTCTAAATTATCTCCTGAAGATGTTTTGTTTCTTGTTCTGAGCTCCTGCTTTTGAAGCCTGTCTTTTTCGCCTAAAGCATCTGCCGTGGCCTTTGCATCTCTTTGCTCTGGAGTCAGCTTGCTAGCAGGTATTCCTGCTATTGGTTTACGTTGATTTTTACGTAAATCTAACATTCCTAAAACCTAAGTCCGGCTCCGAAGAATGGCGAAATAATATCAGAACCAGAAGAATATGCGGCTGGTTTTGAAAATAAAGCTCGAACTCCAGTATTGAATTGATAATCATCTGTAAGGTAATTTATAGAAGTCGTGCCATATCCATAGAAGCCCTTACTAAATATAGCGTTGGCCTTAACCACTGACTTAAGACCAACACCAGCATCGATAGACAATGTTGAATATTTAGTGCCGTACAGCCTCTTATTTACATCAAAATCTACGGCGGTGTTTGAAAGTGCCACCTTCGCATTTAAATCTGTAGACGCCGCACCTATAGGTGAAAAATCTAGATTACCTTTTATAAAAATAGCTGTTCCTGGAAGGGAGTCAGAAAAGGTTTTATTGACTGGGATTACACCATCCATAACTATTTTGTCATATGTATAAGTGGGGTTAGACTGAATCTCTAGACCAATAGCCAGATTAGATTGGGTTTGATCCTCAATTATTTGTGAAATAGATTTTTTAGAAGTTCGAACCTTGTATCGATCCCAAATCATTTCTGTAGTAGCGCCTGACTTGGTGGTTTTGGTAGTAGTAGAACCATTTTTACGCTCCAAAGAATCCTTTAAATCATACCAGGAGAAGTCTTTAGGGGTGGCATGTGCCAGTGGCAATGCAATACATAGTAGAGTTATAATAATTTTTAGCATGGCTTTATTCTGTTAAGTTTGGTGTAAAAAGGTCATCTGGATTAATGACCTGAAGTTTTTTCCCTGTTGCAGTATTGACAAGCTTAAAAGCAGTCGGAGTTCCCGACACGCTGAGTATTCTTGATAATGATACAGACTTGGATATCTTGGCATCAATACTAGATATTATTTCTGATGAAAGCGTACCGATATGTTCACGAGGTAAATCCGCATCTATATCAGTCCCCTGAATTGCAGCAGCCATTCCCCATCTCTCAGATACTGGCAGAGATAATATATATCTAGTTTTATCAAGGGAATTTGGGTGAATCTCTTGGATGGGTATGTAGAGTACAGACACCTCGTACTCAGGAGATATAAAATTAGTCATGTTGTGGTCGAGTGCTACACAAATTGGACAATCTATATCACTAAACAAAAAAACCTTAGTTTTACCTGATCCTATTTGAAATGCAGTTGAGGTATTTAATATACCCTCCCAATTATTTGTTAACTCGTCATTAGAGAATTCATGCTTGGCAATTTCTTGCCCTAGGACCTTTGTGGGCTTGGAGGTAAGCTTTTTATGGGTGTCTAATACTGAAAAATCACTATCAGGGGCAAAAACAGACTTTAGTTCCACAGCTGCTTGCATCTGCTTCGCCATTTCATCTAGAGTCTCTCTGCTAGATTTTTTAGTAATTTCAGTAAGGCGGTTTACCAATATAGTCTCGGCCTCTTTATCATTCAATAAATCGCTATTAATCTTATCTATTGTATCAATGGTAATTTTCGCTTGATTAATGCGCTCTTCGTTAGTCCCCTTAAAAATAGGCAAATTATAAAGAAGTTCCAAATAATTTTCGGTATCAAATGGTAGGAATACATTATTTTTATAACCGTTTCCTTTAAAAATATTTTTTAATTCTTTAATACTTCTATCCGAAGGTATAGTTAAAAAATAATTTCTCTCTACACCCTCGCCATAAGTAAATGTAGCGTAATCAGACAACTTAATATTTGAATAATCAAATGTCGGCTTAGTTATGCTATACTTTTTATCCTGGGTTGGAGTTGTAAATACAAATTTAGTGGCAATAAAGTCCACAGATGAGTTAGTATAGAAGTGTGTCTTTTTTATTATGCTATTTTTTTCAATAAGCTGAACCTCAAAATAATTTGGCTTCAATTCGATTGTAGAAACTATTTCTGCTTTAGGAAAAATTGACTTAACCTTATTTAGGTCAAGGTCTGCCTGGGCATAAGTGGAGATAAAAAAAGCTGGTATTAATGTTATTCTAAGTAATTTATTCATTTTTAATGGGCGGAAATTTACAATAATTAACCTATTATAGCGGAAGAAAATTATTTCCCTATAGGAAAAACTATAATTAATTCACAAAACTACACATATTTATGCGTTGTTTTGTGAATTTAAATAAAAATAATTACTTAGTAGCTGGTTTTGATTTATTCTTAATATTAGACTGTGCCTTATCTGCCAATCTTGATTTTACAGGTGGGTACATCGCACCTCTAATCTCAATTTGCAGAGGCTCAGCCAATGCTTGAGCTTCAGAATCCGTAGCCTTAACCTGGGAAATATTACCGCAGGTAGCATCACTTTTATTAAACCAAATTGATGTTGAATTATCTTCAGATGAATATTTTAGATATTTATTTCCTTTGACGTCAATAATGTCTAAACAATCACTTCTAGAAAATACCACATCGTCTCCTGATGAATTTGATGTAGTAAATATGGCTGGGTACTTTATATTATCAACCACCTCAACCACCTCATTAGTTGGTAAATCCAAATTATCAAAGCCAAATTCAACTAATTTTTCAGAAATTTGCTTTTTCTGAGATTGATTATTATAGTAAACCCTATTGCCATATACCTTAGTATTGGTTTCAAGCTCAAGATCCCTCGATGTATCATCAGTTAATCCAGAAACAAAAATAGTAGAACCATTATTGTAAGCCTCGGCCTTAAATGTCTTTTTTGATTTTTTTGCGGGTCTTGAGTCAGGTGCTCCCAATGACTGAACAAAAACATCCTCCCTATCTTTAGCTGAAGCTGTCAAAGCCTGTACGCCAGGCAACTCCGGCTTGGTGTTGTATTTAGTCATTACGAAATCTTGCTCGTATTTGTTAAATTCAAGAGTAATTGGTAGGTTGATATTATTAGAAAATTCGTGCTCATCAATGTTACTGACGCCCGAAACAAACACCTTAGTGTTGTTCTCGCCATCAGAGACCTCCAATACATAGCCTGTCTTTTTGGCTGTTTGCTGAAATGACTTAAGGAAATATGTATATTTGGCAGATTTTTTACCGTTGTGATAAGATTGGTTGGCATGTATGTGCTCATCCAAATCATTTAGTGATATAGGGTCGCTGCCCTTCAATTTAGAAGCATCCAAGTCCTTTACAGTGAATATATCTGCTCCCAAAACTTCAATTTTCAGGAACTCAAGATCCTCATTGTAAAGATTAATATCCTTTAGAGATGTGTGAACAGTATCATTTTCAACATTGATGCTTTTATTGATAGTCACCTGAACAACATCACCGGCTTTTAGCTCAATGTTTCTATCATCCTTAGCCTTAATTTGGGGTTTAGACAGCGAAAAGTTCTGTCTTCTATTTTGAGAATCTAGCAAAGTAATTTGATAGAATTTACCGAATTTATTAACGCCCGACACAACATCAATAATGGTAGCATCGCCTATAATTTTGGTGCTTCCGTCTACTGCATTTTCAGGCATAGACTTAATTTCCTCAAAATTGATAGGAGACTTAAGTTTTCTATCAATACCAGAAAGAATTGAACCAAGTATTTTGTATTCAGAATCCTGGGCGGAAGATAGCTTAGAGTTCTCTTCATATCTACCCATCATTGCAGTGAGCTGTGTTTTTGTTGGTGCTTTGGCTTTGGTAAAATGCTCAAACCAAAATATCATGGAAGCCCTATTCGTAAGAATATTTTCCTGACCTTTATTCGGGAAATCAAAATCAATAGATTCTGATGACAGAGAATCAAGGGCACCAGACCTCACCAAACCCTCAAAGGTGGATTTAGAAATGACCACATCTGACCTAGACATTAAGTCATTAAGATCCTTAAAATCTCCATTTTTATCCCTTGATTCAATTATAGTTTTAATATCAGATGTTTTTGTCCCTTTAATTGTGTCCAAACCGTAATAAATTTTATCATTCCTTAGTTGTGGCTTGACATATGAGACATTAATATCCGGTGAACCAACTTCTATTCCAGATTTCAAAATCTCTGGGATGATGGATTCAAGATTCTCAATAGTGCTCGACTTATCAATAACAAGGGCAGTATAAAAGCCCTTTTTGTGGTTGGCTTTTAGCATTGCTGTCTGCATAGTAACAAACGCGTAAGCAGCTGAATGCGATTTATTAAAACCATATCCTGCGAACTTAACGATTAGGTCAAACAAATCACTAGCTATTTGCTGTTTGTAGCCTTTCTTAAGAGCTCCTTTGACAAAATCACCTTTTAATTTATCCATTTCTTCAGGAATCTTCTTACCCATTGCCCTACGGACAAGGTCTGCATCTCCCAAGGTAAAACCACCAATTTCTTGCACAATCTTCATAACTTGTTCTTGGTAAACAATTACACCATAGGTATTTTCCAAAATTGGCTTAAGTGCAGGCTCAAGAGACTCATCAAAATAATCTATTTCTTGTCTACCATGTTTACGCTCTATAAAGTCATCTACCATGCCAGATTCAAGAGGGCCAGGCCTGAACAATGCCAACATAGCCACGATGTCCTCAAAACAATCAGGTTGCAATTTCTTAGCTAACTGCTTCATGCCAGATGATTCAATTTGGAATAAACCCTCTAAATCTCCAGACCTTATTTGCTCATAAGCCTTCTTGTCATTAATATAATTTGCTTTGTTATAAATCTCATCTGCTAAATCAACTCCATCAACCTTATTAACAATATCAATACAATCGCGAATAACAAGTAAAGTTTTTAACCCAAGAAAGTCAAACTTAATATCAACCTCATCCTCAATCTTCTTTCCTGGAATTGGAGACGTTTCCTCGCCATCAATATTCATTGTAGCAACTTGTACCCAAGTTCTTTCTTTTGCGGATTTAAGTGCACCAGCGGCGTGAACACCGAATGTAGAAAGCGTGCCTTCTAGCTCCAATGCCTCATCAATTACTTGTGCCATAGCTGGGCTGGAGTTATATACAGCAGAAAAATCTTCGCTCTCTAACGCATCCTTGATATTGGAGCCAACTTTTTCAAAGAAAGTCCCCTTAATATCAGTTGCTAAGTGCATATAGGCTTGGCCACCAAAATTTTTATAATTTGGGTTGACTGATAATGCATATTCATTACCATAATTCTTACAGATAGTTTCGATTGCTCTCTTTGCACCATAGGTTCCTTTTGTAAGGATGTTCTTAACATGTTCGCGTCCGTACCTAGCCTTAAGCCATAGGGTCAAAAGGTCTTTTGCAGCCAATTCATCATCAAAGTTAGACTTATCGCCATTTTTATTAGCGTATTTAGCCAAGACTATATCTTTAAATTCTTGAGGTAAATCAGAATCAACAACCTTATTCAAAGTCATTTGCTTGCCTTGCATGTCCATATCAATATCTGGCCAAGATACCCTTTCTTTATTTAAGAATCTTTCAAATATTAGGTCGTGCTGAATTGGGTCAACATTAGTAATTCTAAGGGCATAGGCCACTAAAGAGCCAGCCGCCGAACCCCTACCGGGGCCTGTTTCGCCGTCTAATTTGGTTTTTAAAGTATCTAGAAATCCTTGTACGTCAAGCATATAACCATCAAATTGCATATCTATCAAAGTGGACATTTCCATATCAACACGAGATAGATATCCTGAGATTTCTGCATCTGGTATTTCATTGGCTGCTAGTCTGATTTTTAAACCTGCCATAGTACGTTTGATGAAAATATCCCTTTGAATTGCCTTTAGGTCTTTAGTATCGGAATATGAACCAGACATTAACGGGCTAATATCATTTAACGAAGAAAGAGTTTTTGGCAATGAAGCAAATTTTCCCTCTTCCGTATAAGTTCCGGTTTGTATTTCTCCATATAACTGCGGATCCCATTTTTCAGACAAATCAAGGTCAACATAGTCAGAGATTTTTACCTCTTGGTGAGGTAAAACCATATTATCCATGTCTATTGATGGCAAAGAACCGCCAGATATGTTAGATGGATATATATTTATGCCTAAATCATCCTTGGAATAGTCACTGTGTCCCAGTGCGTGCACCCTATTACTATGCAGGGATTCTTTCCCCTTTGAATGTAATGTTGGGTTAGAATAAATTAAGTTTGGCTTGAAATCAAGATTTGCTAATATGTTGGTTTTTCTGGTTTCTACAATGGCAGAATCATCGAAAAATTCAAATTTTATAGTGTCTTTTATTGTCTGTGGTAGGGTGTTTAAATATTGAATAATATGTTCATCGGATTTACCATCCAGTATCATCATGTTCAATATACCGGCGTAAGAACCCATGGTGAATACTAAATCTCCAGATTCCATGAATTTAACAACCTCTTCTGAACTAAGGTTTGGGGCTTTTAGTGTCTTGCCGCCTTTTAGCTTTAATTCGCCATTAGAATCTATAAAATCTTTTTTGGAAGAATCAGTTAGAATATGGGATAACTTCTCAAATTCTGCCTGGGGGTTTTTACCCGGCAGTATTATGTTTAATTCTGAATATTCATCATTGTGCTTTAAAAGTGTTGTGAAGCCATAGGTGATTTTTAAATCTGGGTACTTATCT
>JYMV01034591.1_pt1 | contig 33000 bp, 29 predicted proteins | sample 338911 | NCBI WGS metagenome assembly JYMV01 (sample SAMN03354496, study PRJNA234377) | hydrothermal vent metagenome | biome: Deep sea; feature: Hydrothermal plumes at the Eastern Lau Spreading Center, Western Pacific Ocean; material: Seawater | place: Tonga | collected 2009 | depth 2000 m m
GGGTTAGCATGGTGAACACTCCGAATTTCACTATGCCTATTAGATCAAAGCCCCAGACTTTCGTCTAGGGCTTTTTCAACAGTCTGAAGCGCCTCATGAAGAGGCGCTTTTTTCTGTTTATATCAAAAGTGAACCTGTTGTGGTCTTTTGTAAAGACATAGACCCGTTATTATCGTTTTCTTTTTTTGAGATAAACATGGCATACAGCAGCACCCAAAACTTAGTTCAAGCAGTCACTAATTCCCCAGATACTATCGAATTTAACGACGTTATCACGCTCGTTGATAGCGCGTTTGTTTTCACGCCCACCGCTTTCACTAATGGTGACGTGAAAAACGAAGCCAATCAGAATAACGGCTCTTGCAAACTGCTCGCACTCGGTCAGCACTTAAACCTCAATCAAGCGCAAACGCTGGCCCTATTTGGACGTTTTTATCGAGAAGATGTACTTAATAACCCCAACGGCGACGACCATGCCAATATCCGCAACTTTATGGAAACGGGCCACGAAGGGGTGGTGTTTGAGACATTTCCTTTGGTACCAACTCCTGCTATGTAGTGGTTGAATCTAGTATAGCTCGGCCGCTAGTTTCCCTCACAGTCAAACTGAGGGAGCAGGCTATTGTCTCATTTTTGATTGAAAAAAGAGGGTTGAGGCATCATCGCCGAGTTTCCGTGACAACGACAAGCCTAGTTTAACAAGAGAGCTATCTGGGGTTGTGATAATGACATTTTTCAAAATACTAATCCCAGTTTCAGTTTCTCCGATACTATCAAGTGCAAGTGCATAGATATACCAATTTTGTGGATTATCCGGTGCAAGTTCTGTGGCTTTCTTAAAGTAAGTAATCGCAGTTGGCTTTTCTTGATTTCGAATATAAAACATCCCGAGAGCGTAATTAAATAGATCGCTTTCGGGCATATTTTCTGTCCCATTTAGTAAGATCTGCTTTTCCAACTGTGTTTTGTGTTGAGTACGGTAAAGCTCTGCAAGATTTATATAGTTGGCTTCAAAGTACGGGTCTACTCTGACACCTTGTTTTAATAATACTTCTGTCTGACCAACATTTCCTAGTTGGTATTCAACTAAACTTTGATTCAGGCTACCTTCACCACGCCATTGACTTACCTTATTTGACAGCGTAAGTTCCGACAGTGCGCTCTTAAAGCTTTTACTTTTTTATCGGAGCCAATGAGGTTGTTTGCCGCCGCAATGCGAATGGCTCTATATTGGTCATCAAGCAGTTTGACATACGATTTCATCCGTTCATGAAGTGGAAGAGCTCGGCCGGCTTGCGCTGCTGCTAATCTAATTAGCGGTTCATTACTTTGAATGAAATGTCGTAAATCTTTGTTACTGAGCGGCTGATTTGTTAAAGGGAGCATGGTTATCGCCGTTGCTCGCTTTATTACAGGCAACGATGCTGAATGTGCAATACGTAATATAGCTTGATTGCTAAAACTATCGCCGTGCATAAGTGACACGTAATCTTCTTCAATACTACTTAGCGTAGAATCTCTTCCGTACCATTTTGTTAGCTGCTTCGATACCCACGCGTTGTCTTTGTTATGGCAATTCAAACATGCATTGGGTGAACCTGTTATAGCAGAAACCTGCGGAGTTGGAATACTGAAGCTATGATCTCGTCTAGCATCAACCCCCATATAAGTGCGGCTAGGCATATGGCAGTTTATGCACTGATTAGCACCTTCACTTTCAGCATGTCTACTGTGGATTTTACCTTGATACGTGGCGACTGAGTGGCATTGCAAGCATAAGCCGTTACCTTCTATTTTAAGCTTCATAGAATGGGGATTGTGGCAGTCATTGCAGTTAACGCCTGCCTCATACATCCGACTTTGCAAAAACGAACCGTAAACATACACCTCTTCTCGAATCTGGCCGTCAGCAAAGTAAAGAGGGGAAAGCAGCAGCGAAGGGGAAAACTGGTCTAAGAAAGGCTGCAGTGGCTTGGGACCATCAGTAAGTGCACTGCGAAGTGAATGACAGGCGAAACAGGTATCCATAAACGAATTGTCCCGGGAAGCTGGAACAAATTCGCCATCTTTTTCTTCATGCCATGTCGCAATACGACTTCCTTCTTTTAACAGCCATTTTCCTAGCGACTTTTGCTCATTTCGGGATAACGTGGGAGAAGTGTTGGCAAGCGTGGTACCTGAACTTTTGTGAAATTCATCAGCAGGTTCACTTAAGCGGTAGTGGTTCCCCTCGTTTTTCTCAAATTCACTGTTTTTAACGTCAGCGTGTGACAACATCTCGCCGTGGCAAGATTTACATGAGACGTTGATTTCATCAAACTGGCTATTAAATGAGAGGGAGTCTGTATCAAAATTACGCGTTAAGCCGCTAGAATGGCAGTCAGCACACATACCGTTCCAGTTTTGCAATGGTTGTTTCCAATGCAACCTGTCGTTGGTCGCTATATCTTCTGATGAATAATTGGGATACCAGCGTTGACCGCCTTCTTTCTTGTCACGTGCATCCCATGCGAAAGGAAAAACCTGAAATTGCCCGTTCTGCGTTTCTACTAGATATTGCTGCAGCGGATAGTGCCCAAAGACATAGGTGATGGGGTAGGTTGTTGTAACACCGGCTTCAGTTAATTTTGCGAAGAAATCGCCACCGTTTTTGAAGAAATACGAGGTTTGTGTGAAGTGTGTGATGGTCGCTTTTTCAAAGTTACCAAGTACTGACGAGTCGGTAGCATGGTCCATCGCTTTGGCATGGTCAGATATTTTCCACTGTTCAACTTGCTCTTTGTGGCAGTTTACGCAATTTGCTGCTTCTTGTGCTTGTGCAACAACAAAGATATTTGTTGTTAGCGTTAATAAAACGAAGAGTGAGAACAACCGCGACACTACTACATCCATGACTTTCGATTACAGCTAATATTTTATCACAATATTAGTTTTTATATTGCACGCTTTCACTGATTAGAGTGTTACTCAACACGCTCTGTCAAAATCAACTCACTAGACTGGGGCATTATTGCAAAGTCAAACTGACCTAGAACGTTCATTCCCAACAATCCGTCGGCATCGGGTAGAGCGTCTTCGGGCAGCACGATGGCAGAAACATCGTTGAACTCGTAGCCAGCAAAGTAAAATCGGGGTATTTGTACCAGAGGGGCTTCAATGGTTCCTGACGCGGTTCTAATGTTGAAGTTACCAATGAACGTGAGGTTTCGCATACGGCCTAAACGCGCAAAGAGTCGCGATGATATTGCGGTGGTACTGGCACCCGTATCTAAAATCATGGTGGCTTTTTGGTTAAGCGCCTTTACATCAAGGCGATATTGATCGCCAATGCGCTCTAAGGCTACACGGGTTTGATAACGTGCGGCTTCAGCGCCTGTTGGCTCTATTTCACTCTTGTTCGGCGTAGCGTCTGCGTTGGCAATATCGCGCATTTCATAGGCTTTATTGCGAATGATATTAGCGTCTCTGTCGATTGATGGAAGGGCAGCAAGCACGTCTTCCATTAACGTAAGCTTTTGCTGATAAGCGTAAGCTTCAGCCAAATTAAGGGTGTAGTGCCTAGCGTCAGGTATGCGTTGATACAGTGGCTCATTTAATCTGGCAACCAGTTCCCATTGTTCGTCTTGACTTAACTGCGTCTGCGCATGTTGATACAAAGTAGCAATTTTTGCGTCAATAAATGAGAGAGTTTCAGTTGGAAGAGGCAGTTCGGCCAAGTCGTAGTAGTGCACTATGGCCGTTGAGAGAGGCTTGGTTAACTCAATCAGTTCACCCTCTAGCAACAACAGAGATTCGTTGAGCGGGTCATATTTTAAAAGGTTTGTTAATTCAGTGGCGAGGAACGCGTATTGCTCGTTATTGAGTAGGGTAGTCAGTGACTCTAATTGATCTTGATTAACGAGTGATGAAGAGGTGCGCAGATCGTCTAGTTCGTTGGGGGCCGTGTTAGCGCCTGTCATAGGTGAAAAGTTGGCGGGAGAGCGTTCATTGTTGAAGGGCTCAGCTTTTTCGTTTACCTGAGTTTCATCCACCAACTGTGCTTGGGTTTCTAGCTGCTTGTCACTATCTAAACGGTGTTCATAACTGGCCTCTAGTGCATAAGCTTTATCATTGTGCTGCTTTAAACTAAGCCATAGGTAAACGTTTATGCCTAACGACACAATAAGGAAGAGCGAAAGCACTATCGCTAGCCACGTTTTCATTGCGCCACACACGCTTTGCCATAGATGTCCACGAATTGTTTAGGCATTCGCTTTGGGGCGCCAGTATCAAGGCTAACACATACGAATGTGGTCATAGCATCAAATACGGTTTTGTTTCGCTTTGGGCAGATAAATTGAAACTGGCGTTTCAAAGTAAGTTTGCTGTCGCAATGCACTATCCATGTAGCGCATTCTAACGTATCTCCAAGATGTGTTGGCAGGTGGTAGTTTAGCTCGTGGCGCTTAATGACCATGCCACGGTTAAGCGATTGATAATCGGCAAACTGCAAGCCAAGCGCGTTTGAATGGGCCCATGCTAGGCTTTCTAACTGCGACAGGTATGCCACATTATTAACGTGCTGATAGTGATCGATGTGCGTTTCATCAATATGCCACTGCTGCACATAGGGGGCGTCTAACATCCAATTAAGCGTTGGGGTGCTCAAATCTTTTCCTTATTCATATTTTTGCTTTGATCTACTCTGCTTCTTCACGTTCAGGCATTGTGCCTCATACCACAGGCAGGGGATTATCTTCAGGTAACGTTAAATCATCGTTTAACAATAATTGCATTATCGCTTTTTCTCTCACCAATACGGGGTCAATAAAGCTCTGCACGTCACCTATCGCTTTAAACGCATCAAACCCTCGTTCCAAAAATTCATGCAATGCGAGTAATCCTGCTAATTTAGCTGGACGACGGGACAGTGAAATTAACATACCTATACCACGAATTTTTATAACGTCGGCGAGTTGATCGCCCAAATGGGAAATTATGTCGATTTGATGCTTTCTATCCTCAATTCTGCCCACATTACGATACGCCAAAGCGTAGTTATCTCGGTTGATAGGTTCTCCGGGAAAATGGCTTTGTAAGTACTGAGCCATCGCCATATCTAAATCGAACGATAGTGCATTTAACGACAATGCGTCGTCCATAGCGTTCATAGCTTTGTTAGGCAATACTTTTGCGAGCTTCGGAATAACTCGCACTAAATCAGCGTCCCGTTGGCTAAAATCTTTTGGCCCGTACAATTCATCTACAAAAAAAGCCATGGCTTTTTGGTAACGTTTTTGCTGTGCTAAATCGTCGTGCGTGACCAGTAAGCGTTCGCATTGCCAGTGTTGCAATTGATGAATGATAGGCATTACACCCAACTGATTGGCTAAGTCACGAAGGGCGTTGACCCGATGAATATGTTTAATTATCTCTTGCGCCAAATGACAAACTCCCTGTTGAGATAGTGTGGCTAATTCGTTGTTGTAAACCTAGATTGACCTAAGCAAGCGAGCCTTTCAAGTGAGAAGACAAAGTTTTACTGGTATACTCCACCGCCATTGAAATAGCTCTGTTGTGTAGAATTTATTAGCCGCCATGAACATCGCAAGTCATCACGCATTGTTTGCCAAGACTGAAACTAAAAATACCGATACTAAAGGCTCAAACGTTGAAAGCCTAAAAAGTGAATATCCGGGCATGCACCGAGAAACGACTACGGGGTCGGAACACTCAGAAGCAGACGTTGATGTACCTGTGTTAATCGCGTTGTTTAATTCGACATTTGAAGATTTTAATACGCGCTTGGTTTTAGGTGATGACGAACCCATTTACATCCCAGCAGACAGCGCAACACCTTATCATCAAGTCGTGTTTGCTCATGGATTTTTTTCAAGCGCTTTGCATGAAATTGCGCACTGGTGTATTGCGGGTGAAAAGCGTCGACTATTGGAAGATTACGGTTACTGGTATTGCCCAGATGGCCGCGATGCATCACAGCAAGCTGACTTCGAAAAAGTAGAAATTAAGCCCCAGGCCATTGAGTGGGCGTTTACAGAAGCAGCAGGAAGAAAGTTTCAGGTAAGCACGGATAACTTAAACGGCGCTGAGCCCGACAGAGAAGGTTTTACGCGAAACGTAGCCGCTCAGCTTGAACGCTATAAATCTGAGGGCTTTCCGCCTCGGGCTGAACAATTTATTAATGCGCTGTCATCTACGTTTGGTAAAGGTAAGTCGTCTGGTTCATGTAGCAGCATAATAAATAGCACGGTAACAGACACGTCAAAAAATACGCTAACAGCAAATTGGGTGGCGGAATAGGAGTAGATGCCGAATGAATCATACTGATCTTAGCCAATCAACGTTTGACAACAAACCCAAATTCAAACTGGGTGTTGTGGTAAACCCCTTTGCCGGCATAGGCGGAGCACTCGCGCTTAAAGGCAGCGACGGTGCAGAAATTCGCGAAAAAGCACTGGCCATGGGAGCAGAGAAAAAAGCCAACGAAAAAATGGCGAAAGCGCTTAGTATTCTAGAGGCTTTATCTGGGCAATTTACCGTCGTGACAGCATCGGGCGATATGGGTGAAACAATCTGTGAATCTCTGGGTATTCCTTATGAGGTAATCTATACGGCCGATGCCGTGCAAACCGAGGGCGAAGATTCAGAGCGTGCAGCTAAAGCAATGGTGGACGCCAACGTCGACTTACTGCTTTTTGCCGGTGGCGACGGCACAGCCCGTAATATTTGTAGCGTAGTTGGCACACAGGTGCCCGTGCTAGGTGTGCCTGCAGGTTGCAAAATTCACTCTGGCGTTTACTGCGTGTCGCCGTCAGCGGCAGGGCAGGTAGTAAGTCAGATGATCGCAGGCGAGCTTGTGAGTGAAATGGACGCCGAAGTACGTGATATTGACGAAAACGCGTTTCGCGAGGGCAAAGTTATTGCCAAACACTATGGTGAAATGCGCGTACCCGCAGAGCTCACTTATGTTCAAGCAGTAAAAATGGGCGGGAAAGAGGACGAGGCCTTAGTGCTTGACGACATTGCCGCTTATGTTGGTGAAATTATTGACGATGAGCCTGACACCTATTTTGTCATGGGATCCGGCTCCACCGTAGGTGCGGTCATGGACTTTCTTGGCCTAGAAAATACCTTGTTAGGTGTGGATGTGGTTAAACAAGGTGAGCTAATCGCAAGTGACGTTACTGCGAGCGAACTGATTGCGCTGACTCATGACAAGCCCACCAAAGTCATTTTGACGGTGATCGGTGGTCAGGGCCACCTATTAGGGCGCGGAAACCAGCAGCTTAGCCCTGCTTTTATCCGTCAAATTGGCAAGCAGAATATGCTCGTTGTTGCCACTAAACAAAAACTACAGGCATTAAACGGTAAACCGCTTCGCTTAGACTCAAGCGATGCAACGCTAGACGCTGAACTCGCAGGCGCGTTTACGGTTATTACTGGATATAAAGATAAGGTGCTGTGCCAAGCTGTTTAAAGGCATTGCGCAATACACCAAAGCTAAATGATTGCCTTTTGAGCAACGAGTTTTATCTCGAACTGAATATTTAGAGATAAAGAACTGAAATTATCAACAGAAAGGAGTAAGACGTGTTACCACCTGCTGCAGCACCAGAAAGTGTCGTTAACGCCATCGCAGATATTGAGGCATCGCTTGATGACGTGGTAAATCACGGTAGTGATGACGAATTGTTTATAGCCAGCTACTTGCAAGGTCACTTTGCAGTAGAGGCTCGCCAGTTAGAAATGCAAGAAGATGCTACGGTTGCGATGCTTAATGATAAAATGCTCGAAAGCCTTAATAGCGCATTCGCCAACAACGAATTAGAAAGTGAAGACGCTAAACAAGTTAAAGCGCTTTGGGCACGGCTAGTCGCAATATAATTGCGACTTTCTTCCTTACTTTTCCCCTATCAATTTTTCTTCGTTCGTCGTTTATCCTCTCTTTTACAATCCGTTACAGTTTTCTGCATCGTAACTCTTTATAAACTACCAAATTGATTTATGTTTAGTATTGGCGTAAAGCCGTTTTGTGGTGCCTGGCACATTTTGGTGTTCAGCACAGATAATAAGATTAAGGATGACGAAATGACTGTACTTAAGCATCTCACCAAGCGCTTAAAAGTAAGTGTAGGTGTGCTGGCAGTAAGTAGTACGCTGGTTGGCTCAGCGTTTGCTAAAAACGATATCAATATCGACTACGAAAAGTTCACTACCGATAATGGGTTAACGGTAATTGTTCATGAAGACCGCAAGGCCCCAGTGGTTGCCGTTGCGGTTTGGTATAAGGTGGGTTCAAAAGACGAACCAAACGGCAAATCAGGGTTTGCGCACCTATTTGAACACTTAATGTTTAACGGCACGGAGAACTATGACGATGAATGGTTTGGGCCGTTACAAGAAGCTGGGGCAACAGGATTAAACGGTACCACAAACTTTGACCGTACTAACTATTTCCAAACCGTTCCGACACCTGCACTAGATCGTATTCTCTGGATGGAATCTGATCGCATGGGGCACTTGTTAGGTGCGGTGACACAAGAGAAATTAGACGAACAGCGTGGCGTTGTACAAAATGAAAAACGTCAGGGCGAAGACCAGCCTTACGGAAGCGTATTCACGCATATTTTTGAAGGCTTATTTCCCATAGGGCATCCTTACCATCATACGGTGATTGGCTCGATGGAAGATCTTAACTCCGCATCGTTAGACGACGTTAAAGGCTGGTTTAACCAATATTACGGACCGAATAACGCAATACTGGTGCTAAGCGGCGATATTAACGCAGAAGAAGCCAAACCTCTGGTTAACAAGTACTTCGCTGACATTGAGCCGGGCCCAGCACTGTCTAAGTGGGAAGCATGGGTACCAAAGCGTAGCGCAAACACTCGCGAAGTGATTCAAGACAAAGTACCTCAATCGCGCATTTACCGCCTTTGGGTTTCACCTGAAAATACCTCTTCAACCGCAACAGACTTGTTCATTGCCGCGAGTGTCATGGGCGATGGTAAAAACTCACGCCTTTACAAAGAATTGGTGTACGACCAACAAATTGCTACCAATGCCTCGGTGTTTAACTACGAGCTACAAATGGCGTCTATTTTTGGTGTGACGGTTGACGTAAAAGATGGCGTTGACGTTGCGACAGTGGAAAAAGAAATAGATAAAGTCATTAGCGAGTTTTTGCGTAAAGGTCCAAGCAAAGACGAAGTTAAATTGGTGTCGACTAAGCGACGTGCTTCAATTATTCGCGGGCTTGAAGAGGTTGGGGGCTTTGGCGGTAAAGCCGATACGCTTGCTAGTGGTGAGTTCATTGCTGGCGACCCTAACTACTTCAAAACTGAATTGAGTGAGCTAGGACAGGCTACTCCTAAAGGGGTTAAAGCGGCTGCGAATAAATGGCTAAAAGAAGGGTGGCATCAAATCACGGTTGTTCCGTTTATTGAGCACACAGCATCTACCGAAGGCGTTGACCGCAGCTCTGGCTTGCCTTCAATCGATGCAGAGACTCAACTGAGCTTTCCTGAGGTGACAGAAACTACGCTTTCTAACGGTGTAAAGGTAGTATTTGCAAAACGCTCTACGGTTCCATTGGTGAATGTTGCGGTGCAATTCGACGCAGGTTACGCTGCTGATGCGGGTGGCAAGTTAGGACTTGCGAGCTTCACCACACAGATGCTTGACGAAGGCGCGGGAAAATATGACGCGCTGGAGCTTGCGGCAGAGCTTGAGCAGTTGGGTACTGATTTAAACGCCGGCTCAAACCTAGATACCACCACAGTTACCATGTCAATGTTAACAGAGAACATGGAGCCTTCTTTGGCGCTGATGGGGGATATCTTGAAATCACCAACGTTCAAAGAGGAAGAGATTGAACGTCAACGAGCGCTTATATTAAGTAATATTGCACAGCAAAAAACGCGCCCTGTAAGTATTGCGCTTACGTTACTTCCGCCTCTTATTTATGGTGAAGGCCATGCGTACGGTATTCCGTTTACCGGTACCGGAACTGAACAAGACGTACAAGCGATTACGCGAGATGACCTTGTTAACTTTAAAAATACGTGGCTACGCCCAGACAATGCGACAATTTTTGTTGTTGGCGACACCACGTTAGGTGCCATTAAACCCATGCTTGAGAAAGAGTTTGGCAAATGGAAGGTAGAAGGTAGCAAAGGTGCGAAGCAAATTGCTGAAGCGTCAATGCCTGAGCAAGGCCAAGCGATTATTATCGACCGCCCTGGTGCACAACAGTCACTTATTCTGGCTGCACATTTAGCGCCACCAACAGGGGCTGACAACAATATTGCAATTAATGCCATGAATTTAACCTTAGGTGGTGCTTTTACTGCTCGCGTTAATATGAACCTGCGTGAAGATAAAAGCTGGTCTTATGGCGCGTACACCTTCCTGCAAGATGCTAGGGGACAGCGCCCGTTTATGGTTTATGCGCCGGTGCAAACCGATAAAACAGGTCCATCACTGCTTGAGCTTAAGAAAGAGCTTAACGCTTACTTAGGTGAAAAGCCGCCAATGGCGAATGAACTTGAAAGGGCGCGGTTAGACGAAGTTCGCTCTTTGCCAGGTCAATTTGAGACGGCTAACGCGGTATTGTATAGCTTACTGTCGAGTGAAAGATTTAACAGACAATATAGCTACCCAGAGTCTTTGGTCGAGAAATACAACAGCTTGTCTTTAGACGATTTGAGTAACGCGGCGAAAGAAGTGCTGCACCCAGAGAAATTAACCTGGATAATTATCGGAGATGCCGAGAAGATTAAAGCAGAAGTTGAAGCGGCTCAGCTCGGGCCTGTTAGCGTGCAAAGCATGAATTCACTGTAGTTGGTAAATAATTAACCAAGAGAAAAAGGGCCGATATCATTTTCGGCCCTTTTTTATGTGACAAATACGTCTTTTGTAGAATAGATTGCGTTCAATAGATGATTTATGGTTAAGAAAGTTTAATTTAATGTCTTGATTCCACTTTGAAGAATGCCTTCTTTGCGAGCATAACAAATCCTGTACTTGCACCAGTGCGCTTGTTTGCAATAGTTCTTCTCTGCCTGTTTTATATTCCCTGTGTTTATCCATCTAATGCAGACAAGCTGATGAATGAGTATTCGGTTGAGCTTTTAACTGCCGAAGATGGCTTCGTCTCATCAGAGATTTATTCCATTATCCAAGATCGCCAAGGCTTTTTGTGGTTTGGTACTGCCGAAAACGGTGTAATGCGTTACGACGGTCGTAGAGTTACGTTGTTTGAGTCTGACAGCGATCCCAGCCAAGGGCTATCACACAACGACGCTGGCAATTTGATGTTGGATGCAGAAGGCAATATATGGATTGGAACGTGGGGAGGTGGAGTTAACAAGTACGACCCAACAACAGGTCACTATTCTCGTTACTTGAATGATCCAGACGACCCTCGCTCCATATCTTCAAACCGAATCCAATCACTCTTCCACGATAAGACAGGCCAAATTTGGCTAGGTTCGTATGATCAAGGTTTAAATCGTTTTCTAGGAAATGGGGAATTCGAAAGGGTTCAGAAGAAAAGCAATGAGGACCACAGTCTGTCTCATAATCGCATTTGGGACATTATGGATAATAATGACAACAGCCTGTGGGTAGCCACCAGTTTTGGCTTGAACTTGCTAGACAAAAGAACTCTCACCACCAAACACTTCTTTCCCGACCCTGATAATCGTACTGCAACAGGAGCCAATGAAATACGTAGCTTGCTGCGTACGTCGTCAAGCCAATTCTATGTGGCGACTCAGGAAGGCCCTTTTCTTTTCTTTCCAAGTTCAGGCGTGTTCCTTGCACAAACTACGCGCGACGGCAAAGCATTAGGCCAAGTGAACTCAATGATTGAAGATCACGAAGGGTGCATTTGGTTTGTGACCACCACGGGTCTTTATAGACATACAGGTGAGGGAAATTACGTAGAGAAGATGGACTTCGGCTATGACAACGGACTTCGCATAATATATGAAGACCACACTAAAACAAAATGGGTAACCAGTGAAGTTCACGGCATATTTAAACTATCTCCTCGCCGTAAAATCAAGCAGATCAATAGTGACTCATTGGTTTCACCCAGTGGCATTGAGCTAGATACCTTCAAAAATAGTGGCGATGTATTGATTGCTACAGCAAATGCTGAAATTTATACATGGAAAGTGAAAGAGCAAATACTCCAAAAGGAATTCGACTCGGTATTTAAAGAAGAAAATGAATATTCAAATAGGGGAGTTATAGAACGACCTATTATTGTTCCCGATAAACACGGCAATATTTGGGTGGCACAAGACAACTTTATTGCACATGTTAACAGAAAGAATGGAAATGTAAGTCGCTTAGAATATCCCAGAGAAAACAGCAAATATCGCCAGTTCAGAGAGTTCAGAGCGTTAGCGCTAGATAACGAAAGCAATGTATGGATAGGTACCTACAAGCATGGTGTTTATATATACAACGTGCAATCTGGCGCCTTTGAGCATCTTTCAACGACTGACGGCTTAGCTCACCCAGAGATTCACGCCATTGTAAATGACTCTCAAGGAAATATGTGGATTGGCACTGGAAGCGGCGTAAATTTATGGTCCATTCAGGACAATACTTTCACTCAGATTGAGTACAATAAAGATCACAATGCAGGTCTGTTGGGCAGCATTGTCGAAGATATTCATGAGACCAAAAACGGCCAAATTTGGATTGCAACCCAACGGGGGTTGAACCTTTATAAGCCTGAATCGAAATCCTTCGAGTGGTTTGGGGAGCAGAAAGGGTTGCCCGCTACCTTAGTAAGAGCGATTGCAGACGGCGAAGAGGGCCAGCTCTGGCTTACCACGAATAAAGGGATCTTTCTTTTTAATCCGGCTACTGAAAGTGCCATTAATTACACTAGCACTGCCGGGGCTGTAAGTCAGAATTTCTATTCAAACAGTTTACTTAGAGCCACTAACAACACGTTCTTTACCAGTAGCCAGCGAGGTATTGAATACTTTGAGTATGTGCCAGGACAGTCTGAGTTGGTCGATTCTAAAATTGTGCTAACTGGCTTCAACAAAATGGGCGAAGCAGTAAGCCTTGATAAGCCACTATCCTACGTTACGGATATTAATCTTTCCTACGAAGACTATTTCTTCTCATTAGACTTTGCTCTTCTAGACTACTCTGATCCCAAGCGTTCGCATTTTTCCTACAAATTAGAAGGATACGATGAACAGTGGATTGATATCGGAAATCACAACAACGTTTCATTTACTAACCTAAATGGCGGCACCTATACATTGCTGGTCAAAGCAATGAAGCCCAATGGTGAATGGGGCAATGAAGTCATGTCGGTTAATTTGCATGTAGCAGCAGCTCCTTGGAAAACATGGTGGGCATACAGCATTTACATTGCGTTTTTACTCGGCATTCTTCTGATGATCATTTATTTAAGAACCCACTTACAGCAAACAGAAATTACCAAGCAGAAGCGCTTTGTTCAGGCGCTAGAGCAACAAGTTTCAGAAAAAACAGCTTCGTTGAAAGCACAGGCCAACGATTTGAAAAAGGCGCTGGAACAAGCCGAAGAAGCAACCAAGTTGAAGTCTGAATTCCTTGCAAATATGAGCCATGAAATTAGAACGCCAATGAACGGCGTGATAGGGATGCTGGGTCTGCTTAAGAAAAGCAACCTAACTACTGAGCAATCACAGCGCGTCAACATCGCAAGCTCAAGCGCTAATTCTCTACTGGCCCTGATTAATGATATTTTGGATTTCTCTAAAATAGAAGCGGATAAGCTCGAGATTGAGTCCGTTGAATTTGATGTAAGGGAATTAATTGAAAGCATTGCTCAATCGGTTGCGCATTTAGCGCAAGAAAAAGGGCTGGATGTTGTTGTAGATTTGTCAAAGGTCAGTGAGTCGAAAATAAACTCAGACCCCAGCCGAATTCAACAAATCCTCACAAACCTTTTAAGCAACGCCGTTAAATTTACCGAGCAGGGAGAGCTCTCTGTCACGGCAGAATTGCTTCCTACTAACAATCAGAATACTGCGCTTATGCATATTGCGGTGGCAGATACGGGCATTGGTATTCCCGCGTCAAAACTACCTCACTTGTTCGATGCGTTTACACAGGTCGACGCTTCTACAACTAGACGCTATGGCGGAACAGGGCTTGGGTTGAGCATTACCAAAAAGCTATGCCAATTGTTAGGAGGAGACATAAGTGTTACCACCGAGCTTGGCAAAGGCAGCCGTTTTGATGTGACATGCGAAATTCTCTACGCCGAGCAACGCAACGCTGTGCGCCCTCAGCTTGCTAAACAAGACATGTGTTGCCTGATTATTGACGACAATGCTTCAACAAGGCGTGCCATGCAAAGCCAGCTGAAACTTTGGGGACTGCTTACGCTGACCGCATCTTCGATTGAGGAAGCGATTAGCTTATATTTGAAAGACAGCGAGCAAGAGATACCGGCGATACCCATTGATGTTGTATTTCTGGAGAAAGCAGAAGAAGAGGAGTTTTCACAACACTTCGGCCAGATACTTTTAGATAACCCCAGAACAAAACATACGCGTTTGGTATTAATGACACAGCTAAGCGACATGGAGAGCTCTGTTGTCTATGGCGGAGTAGACGTTGATGAGAGTCTTCCTAAGCCACTGACCTCTTCAGATTTAATTCGAATTGTAGAGGAATCAGTAAATACATCTGACTATGAAGCTAAACCACGCTTTAAAAAACGGGAGGATGATCCGGTTCATATTATCGAAGGCAACACTCAGCACGTTCAATCACCTGAAGAAAACGAAAAATCCACCTCTGATGACAATGCTTATCGAATCTTGTTAGTAGAAGACAATGCCATTAATCAAATAGTGGCCACCAATGTTCTAGAAAGCGAAGGGTATGTGGTTGACGTTGCCAACAACGGTGTAGAAGCGTTAGAACTGTTAAAAAGCAGTAAGCTAAAGGCGCATTACAGCGCAATTGTCATGGATTGCCAAATGCCGGAAATGGACGGGTTCGAAGCAACCAAGCTTATTCGCTATGGTGCAGCCGGCGAAGTTTACAAACGTGTACCCATCATAGCGATGACGGCGAATGCTATGCAGGGCGACAAAGATATGTGTATGAAAGCCGGTATGGATGATTTCCTCACCAAACCCATAGAGCACAATAAAGTAACTTCAACATTACAGCACTGGCTCAACAAAGTTAATTAGACCCTCGCCAACGGGGAAATAAACGCGTTAATATGCAACAAGTTTTTAACATGTTGTGAGAGCGTTAATGCTAAACCGAGCATCAAAACCCTTCGTCAAACTCGTCGAACGATATCTTCCTGACCCCTACATTTTCGTTTTATTACTCACCCTAATTACGTTTGCGTTTGCAGTGGTCATTCAAAATCAGTCTCCACTTACAACTATTCAACAGTGGGGTGACGGATTTTGGGGGCTGCTCACATTTTCAATGCAAATGCTCTTAGTGCTAGTCACTGGGTTTATGCTGGCATGCACGCCGTTAGTAAAATCCTTACTTGAAAGGCTTGCGAGCTTAGCAAAAAGCCCTGGGAGCGCCATTGTGCTGGTCACGTTGGTGTCGCTTATCGCAAGCTGGATAAACTGGGGCTTTGGTCTTGTTGTAGGCGCGTTGTTTGCTAAAGCTTTAGCAAGAAAAGTGTCGGTTGATTATCGGTTATTGGTGGCAAGCGCGTACTCAGGTTTTATTGTATGGCATGGCGGTCTAGCGGGCTCTGTGCCCTTAACGATTGCAACGCCGGGTCATTTTTCAGAAGCACAGATTGGCGTAGTTGGCACTGGAGAGACTATTTTCAGTGGGTTTAACTTGCTGTTATTGGCAATCATGTTCGTGATTATTCCTCTTGTTAATCGTTTAATGTTACCGCCTGAATCTGAAAGCATTATTGTCGATAGCGCCAAGCTAAAAGACGACGCTTTGCCTTCGGCAACAAACGAGCGGCCCGCCGACAAACTTGAAAACAGCAAGGTGCTTGGGTTACTCGTAGGCTTTGCAGGGCTTGCTTATCTCACTAACTACTTTGTTTCTGGGGGCGGGCTTAATCTCAATATCGTTAATACGCTATTTCTCTTTCTCGCTATTGTCCTTCACGGTACACCACGCAATGTACTGCACAGCCTGCAGCAAGCCGTTCAGGGCGGTAGTGGTATTGTTATACAGTTCCCATTTTATGCAGGGATCATGGCGGTAATGGTTCAATCAGGATTGGCCCAAACCATGTCAGAATGGCTGATTAGCTTTGCATCTGCAGAGTCGCTGCCAGTATGGAGTTTTATTAGCGCAGGCATTGTTAATATTTTTGTGCCTTCGGGGGGAGGTCAGTGGGCAGTGCAAGCCCCAGTAATCTTGCCGGCTGCCGCTGAACTTGGAGCCGAAATAAATAGAGTTGCCATGGCGGTAGCGTGGGGTGATGCGTGGACCAATTTGATTCAGCCATTTTGGGCGCTACCTGTACTTGCCATAGCTGGCCTGAAAGCCAAAGACATTATGGGCTTTTGCTTAGTTCAGCTTATCGTAACCGGTGTCATTATTTCCTTGGTATTGCGGTTTGTGTGAGGATTTAGAGAGCAATTTAACGCCGTCAAACAAGGCGAATAGAGCCGAATATGAAGCCACAACTTAAATACAAGCGGTGTGAATGATGCATTTAGACGAAGAAAAGGTAGGATTGTTGATCGTAGATGTTCAGGGCGCGCTGGCTCGAAAAGTCAATGATAGCCAGACAATGATCTGCAAAACAGTAAAGCTAATACAGTGTTGTAAATTGCTCAATATTCCCGTAGTTGTACTTGAGCAAAATCCTGATGGCTTGGGGAAAACGGTCCCTGAAATTGAAAGTCATGTCGCAAGCGATCCTCACTTTAAGAAATTTACTTTTAACGCAGTAGCGGGTACTGACCAGTGCTCGTCCGAAATACTGGCGTACATTGGTGAAATGGAATTAAGTCGATGGCTGGTTGTGGGAATTGAAGCGCACGTATGCGTTTATCAAACGGTAACGGGTTTATTGGAAAATAATCACACTGTGGAAGTAATACAGGACTGCATTTCTTCAAGAGAGTCTTCAAATGCTGTGCTCGCCATCCAAAATATGCGTGAGCAGGGCGCACGGATCAGCAGTTTTGAGATGACACTTTTTGGCCTTTTAAAATCATGGCAACATCCAAAATTCCGAGAAGTGTTAGCGCTCATCAAGTAGTCGAACAACGTGATGAGCGAAACAAGTCGGAGCTAAGCGAATGCGGTTTCTATCGATACAATGTCAATACCACGCACTTGCATAGAATCCAGCGCCAATAGATGACCAATGGCGTCACGCGTGCAGGTGCAAGGTTCAATGACTTTGGGGGAATACTTGGCAGCAGCTGGTGATAATGCTGTGTGAGTTACGCAGTTGTGGGTCATCATACCTGCAAGAAGAATTTCATCCACGCCCAATGACTGTAAGGTTTCGTCTAAATTGGTGTTTTCAAAACAATCGGCGTGTTGCTTTGTGATGATGGGCGCATCCGGGGCAGCGGCTATCACCTCTTTATGAATTTCAGCGCCATGAGATCCTTCATAGAAAAACAACCCTTCTCCGGCCTCAACAGGCACAAGGTGCTGTATGTGAATAATCGGAATGCTCTTTTCCTTTGCAATAGCCATCGCTTTAAGTGTTTCTTGCATCGCAAGCTCTGGTTTGTGTAAAGGATACTTCCCTTCAGGAAAGTAATCGTTTTGAATATCTATAACAATAAGTGCTTGTTTAACCACGGTCTTACCCTCTTTTTCCAAGAAATAGTCTCTAGCACGGTTTAAGTTGTGCTTACTCGATATTGACTATTTTGCAGATTTTCACGTGTAATAGAGAGTGACGATAATGACAAAAAGCGCGCCAAATGCGACAGCGTTCACAGAACGACAATGAAACGATGAAAGAAATAAAAATAGCAGTAATAAACTATCCAACCGCAAGCCAATCTGCGCTTTACGGCATCGTTGAGATGTTAGAGTTAGCAAATACGATGTGTGAGCAAATCAACGCTGATGTGGCATTTAGCGCGAGTATTTACAAAGCGGAACAGTTGAATTCAAATGCACTGGTTGATGTTGTCATCTTGCCGCCAAGCATGAGTGAAACATTTTTTGAGCATGACTTCACATCACTTATCAACTATATGGAAGTCATGCAGTCCCAAGGTGCATTGCTCGCATCTGCTTGCGTAGGTGCATTTATTCTTGGCAAAGGGGGCTTTTTAGATAACAAAGTGTGTACTACACACTGGCGAATTGCCGATCACTTCATGGCAACCTTTCCTACAGCAAAGCTAGATGCTAAGGCTATCGTGGTAAACGGGGAGGGCTTAATAACAGCTGGCGGGAGAATGGCGTGGATTGATCTTGTGTTTGAAATCATATCGACCTTAAGTTCACCCACCATTGCCTTGAATCTTTCTAAAGAGATGGTGGTGGATACAGGTTACAGGGAGCAAGGCTTTTATCACCAGTTTTCACCCAAAAAAGATCATGGCGATGCTCTCGTTGTTAAAGCGCAAAATTACTTGGCAAATCATTACAGTCAGCCAATTTCTCTTAGCGCTTTAGCCAGCCACACTTTCGTTAGTCAGCGAACCTTACAGCGAAGATTTACGCAAGCGTTAGGTATGTCAGTCATCGACTATCTGCAGAAGCTGAGACTTCATCATGCTTGTCAGCAAATTGAAGTATCAACGCGCAGCATTGCTGATATTGCATTCAACGTGGGCTATCAAAACGTCAATGCGTTTAGGAAGATATTCCGTAAAGAGTATGGGCTTAGTCCGATGGAATACCGCAAGCGTTTTGCAATAAATTAATCATATCGTTATTTTCATTTTAATTGTTATGTTATAACATTTATTAAATTCGAGATTTAAAATGAAACTTAGCGAGTCGTTATGTCAATTCAAACTCAGCTTCCCGTTACCGTACTTTCGGGCTTTCTAGGCGCCGGTAAGACCACGGTTCTAAATCATATTCTGAATAATCGTGATGGATTAAGAGTAGCCGTTATTGTTAACGATATGAGTGAAATCAATATCGATGCTGCTACGGTGAAAAATGAAGTTAGCTTTAATCGAGCTGAAGAAAAGCTGGTTGAAATGAGCAATGGCTGTATTTGCTGCACGTTGCGAGAAGATTTGCTTGAAGAGATAGAGCGTTTAGCGCATGAAGGTAAATACGATTATCTGGTAATAGAGTCTACAGGTATTTCGGAGCCTTTGCCTGTAGCTGAGACCTTCACGTTCGCCGATGAAGACGGTAAAAGCTTGTCGGAAATATCACGCCTCGATTCGATGGTTACCGTTGTCGACGCATTGAATTTTCTTAAAGACTATGACGAAGCTAAGTTTCTCAACGAAGTGGGTGAGAGCTTGGGGGAGGAAGACGAGCGAAGCGTGGCAGACTTGTTGGTCGAACAAGTGGAATTTGCTGATATATTGCTAATAAGCAAAACCGACTTAGTCTCTGAACAAGAGTTGGCGCGCCTTAAAAGTATTCTGCAAACCCTTAATACCGAGGCTATTCAAATTCCTATCGAGCATGGAAAAGTGCCCCTCGACAAAGTGCTGAACACAGGGCGGTTTAGCTTCGAGCGTGCTCAGCAGTCGCCCGGTTGGCTGAAAGAAATGCGTGGCGAGCACGTACCAGAGACTGAAGAGTTTGGTATAAGCAGCTTTTCGTACGAAGCGCGACGTCCGTTCGATCCGCAGAAGTTTTATGATTTTATTCATAGTAAAGACATTGCAGGTAAGTTAATTCGTTCAAAAGGCTTCTTCTGGCTGGCAACACGCCCTCAATTAGCGGGTAGCTGGAGCCAAGCTGGCGGTATGGCAAGATACGGGGCTGCTGGGCTGTTTTGGAAAGCCGTACCCAAAGAGCAGTGGCCTGAAGACCCTGAATACCTTAAAGCGATTGAAGAACAATGGATGGAGCCCTTCGGTGACATGCGTCAAGAACTGGTCTTCATTGGACAAGGGCTTAATAAAAACGACATTATCGAGCGGTTAGATCGTTGCTTGTTAACAGACGATCAGCTTATTCAAGGCCATCATGTTTGGGCTGAAATGCCTGACCCATTTCCTGCGTGGGAGCACTAATATGCAGGCGCTACAAGACCACATTACTTCCTTTGAACACAGCGACTCTTGGCGTTCAAGCGCCGATGCTATGGTGTTGGGCGATATCTTTGATAAAGGTATTAGCGTTGCGGTATGGACAAGGCCCGAAGTACCACTTGTCACGCAATATTATGTCGACGTTTTTAAATCATTAGGAATGGGGATTCGCGGTGTTTTCTCTTTAACATCACTGAAAGAGGAAATCGCAAAGCTTGCACCTGATGGAAGAAATAGTGCCGGAAAGCAGGCTGCCATTGACGATATTTATTTGCTGTCTGACATGCTCACCACGCTATTTGACTGTGACAGCGTGGGCGTAAGGTTAGTGCCCCTTTCATCAGCAATGTGCCCAAGCTTTCATGTGGACAATATTCCTGTTCGGTTGGTGAATACCTATTTGGGCGAAGGTACAGAGTGGCTGCCGAAAGAAAGTGTGGTTACACGCCCAATGATTGGTCTTAACGACGCGAGTACACAAGGGCTTACTAAGAATAGGTTGGGCCAGCACTATCGAGAGAGCAGCGTTAGGCAAATGAACGCGTTTGATGTGGGTTTACTTAAAGGCAAGTCGTGGCAGGGCCATGAAGAATTTGCCGCCATACATCGGTCCTGCAAAGTCATCCCTGGTACTCATCGCGTGTTGCTTACCCTGGATCCCATGTAGTTTTTAAATACTTATTGTACCTCACCCTCGGTTACTTCGGCGCTATCACTTTTTCCATGAGTTTTCCCTTGTGATAGCGCTTTTTTCTCTCGGTACCTAGCCTCGCTAATCTTCTTAAATATTCGCTTTTAAGCTTCCAGCGTTAAGGTAAATAGTCTAACAGGCAAGTGCCACGTCTTTTTAGCGAAGACCTGAAAGGCCAAGTTTTTCAACATACACCCTTAAACATTATAATCTTTCATATTTAACGTGTTGTGAATGCTAGGAATACGTTCTTCTGCATGGTGATTTACATACAGCAGTGTACTGGTGCCTGCTTTAGCCAATATATCGATAAGCTTCAGCGCTTTTTGGCGGTTGAAGTCGTCTAAACCATTGCAAGGTTCATCCAAAATAAGCACGGCGGGGTGCTTAACCATAGAACGTGCAATAAGTACTAATCGCTGGTCACCAAAAGACAGTGACTGAAACGGCGTGTTCTTTTTCTGTTTCAAACCCAGTACTTCAAGCCACTGCTCTGCCACCATGCGTTCCGCTAGCGTGGGGCGAGTGTACAGACCAATACTGTCGTGAAAGCCTGAAATGATAACGTGCTCAACACTTGCATTCACTTTGTACTGCATGTGGAGCGCGTTAGACATAATACCAATGTGCTTTTTAATGTCCCATATGCTCTCGCCTGTGCCACGTTTTATGCCAAACATTGTTAAATCGTTGGTATAACAATGGGAATTATCACCGGTAAACATTTGAAGCAAACAGGTTTTGCCTGACCCATTTGGACCAGTGATCTGCCAATGCTCATTTTTGTTAAGCGTAAAGTTAAGCTTTTCAAATACGGTTCGCTCATCGAAGCGCACGAACCCATCTTTAAGCTGAATTAAGGTATGAGGTAGTGAATTTAACTCAATGTTTTGCTCATTGAGGTTTCGGTCATTGCGATTGGGGTCATCGCCGTGTTTGTCTTTAGCGTTAAGGGCTGAGGGAACATCGATATCATCAGACTCTAGTGCAAACCAAGTGCTTAGTTCTGAGCGCAAACCGTCATAGTTAAGTTTATCTTCAGATTTCCACGTAATAGCCAAGTCATCCATGACAATCAACTGAGCTTGTATATTCTTGGGAATATCTGCGAGTTTGTTGGCGGTAAGTACTAAAGAAGCTTGCTGCTGAGAGACAAGAAAGCGACTAAATGCGCTTATCGCTTCAACATCTAAACCTTCGAAGGGTTCATCAAGCAAAATAATAGAGGCATTACTTAACCATGCCAACATGATAATAATCTTGCGGGTTTCACCTGTTGAAAGTGAAAGAAACCCATTATCTAGCAGATGCTCAATTCTAAGCGCAGAGGCGAGTTCGTCGTAATAAGGGTGGTTTTGATAATCCTCATTAGTCTGTGCGAATAGTTCGCGAACCTGTGTTGGCTCAGCTATTACGTCTAAAATATCTGCACTGTCTTTTTGTTTTTCTTCTTCAATTATCGCTTGCTGTTTAAAAACCGATACCTCTGCAACAACCGAAGTACATTCACGACTACCGCTTGCTACCTTCCCATTACCGGCAAGCGCGGAAATTAAGAGTGACTTTCCGCTACTGTTTCTACCTCCGATAAGGAAGTGCGACGGCGCACTTTCAGTACAGAGCGCTAGCGAAAATGCAGGAGTAATGTATTGATTAGAAAGCTTTATTTGAAATTCAGAAAGGTACAGCATTAATGATCGCGAGTGAATATGGAGTAGAACCATTGTGAAGTTTTCTGATTATGTGTCAATGGTGAATAAGACTTTCTGAAGCCAGAACTAGCTGGTAAGTTAGTCTTATAAAGTTAGCGCCACGTTCAATGGCCAGTTAAGGGAATCAAATTGTGGGCAAGGTAGTTATTGTCACAGGTGCTAGTCGTGGTATTGGTGCCGCAACTGCTAAATTGTTGGGAAGTAACGATTATAAGGTTTGCGTTAATTACCTATCAGATAAAAATGCTGCGGATAGGGTGTGCGCGTCGATAGCTGACAACGGTGGCGTTGCATTTGCTCATAAAGCCGATGTTTCAGATGAAGCGCAAGTGCTGGACATGTTCGAATATGTAAGGGAACAGTGGGGTGAGGTGACGCATTTGGTTAACAATGTGGGTGTTTTATTTACCAAAACTGAGTTAATTAACGTCAGTGCAGAGCGCTTCACCAAAGTACTTAATACCAATGTGCTTAGCGCATTCTTGTGTTCAAAGGCTTTTGTAACACAAAGCGTTGCAGGAGGCGCAATCGTTAATGTTTCGTCCATTGCCTCTCGTACTGGTGCTCCTTTTGAATACGTCGACTATGCGACGTCGAAAGGGGCAATGGATTCATTCACCAAAGGGCTTTCATTAGAACTTGCTGCGAAGAACATTCGTGTAAACAGTGTCCGGCCTGGTTTTATTAAAACAGACATTCATGCCGATGGTGGTGAACCTGGCAGAGTAGAACGGTTAAGCTCACAAATTCCTATGCAGCGGGGCGGTACAGCAGATGAAGTCGCACAGGCGATAGCCTGGCTTCTATCACCTCAGTCTTCATATGTTACAGGGTCGTTTATTGATTTAGCGGGTGGGAAGTAAAGCGCATGATAACACTCAGAGATTTTAAAATGGGCGATGTGGGTAGACTGGTAGATATTTTAAATCAACCGTCGGTTATTCAATATCTTTCGACAAAAATTCCTAACCCTTATACAAAAGAAGATGCCATGTGGTGGGTTCAAGAGGGTAGTACCCAAGGCTTTATAAGAGCTGTTGAGTATGAGGGCGAGTTAGTAGGGTGTATTGGTGTTAACCCAGGTAACTTTGAATATGAGAGATCTGGAGAAGTTGGGTACTGGCTTTGTTCATCACATTGGCGAAAAGGGATTATGCGTGACGCGCTGCGCCAAATTATCGCCCTTACTTTCTCAAACACAAGTATAGAGCGCATTTTTGCCTGCGTATTTTCATCCAATCTTGCTTCGCAAAAGCTGCTGTTAGATGCAGGGTTTAAGCAAGAAGCGATATTGCAACGCGCCATTTTTAAAAATGGACAGTTTTACGATAGCCATATTTTTGCCATTTTGAGGTAGCTCTGCGATGGTGACTTTAGTACCCGCAAAGCGCTGAGTGGTTTCCATTGATACGGATTTTTATTTTACTGCTTTATTCGCGGCAACGCCTTCAATCACCCCTGCGGCTGCAAGGTTCATCAATCGACGAAACCTCGGACATTCCAAATGACTTGGTGCTGTGCAAGCAGCTGCATGGTGCAGACCATCACGCATTGCTTCTAATTTTTTGATTGTTTCATCTAATTCGTTCGCTTTTTTAAGTAGTAGATCGCGATCTATATTAGGCTTTGCATCGGTTCCTAATATTCCTGCAATTTCTTCCAGTGAAAAACCTGCTGCGCGGCCTAGTGCGATTAATTCAAGGCGCTCTAGTACGTTTGAGCTAAATACGCGACGTATACCTTGTCGACCAATAGATTTGATAAGGCCTTTTTCTTCATAAAAGCGCAGTGTTGATGCCGACACTCCTGACTTTTTGGCGACCTGAGATATTTCCATACTTTTTCCCAAAGGAATGCTTGACTTAAAGTTAACTTGAAGTTGTAGGCTAGCATCTCATGTTAATTGAAACTAGTTATTGAGAGTGAATATGGAAAGTATTGTTTTTATCTTGCTGATAGGTATTGGAGCTACTTTAGTGATGGATTTATGGGCCTTGTTGAGAAAGCAATTGTTTGGTATTGCCCCTACCAATTGGGGCATGGTGGGGCGCTGGATAGGGCACATGAGAAAAGGGCAGTTTCGTCATACTTCTATTTCAAGTGCCCATGCTGTTCACGGGGAAAGTACTATTGGGTGGACAGCCCATTACCTAATTGGAATTGCCTATGCAGCACTGCTTATTTTCATATGCGGAGAATCTTGGTTGTTCGAACCGACGCTGGGTCCAGCAGTGGCGCTCGGTATCGCTACGGTCGTTGCACCGTTCTTTATATTGCAGCCAGGTATGGGTGCTGGTATTGCCGCATCGAAAACGCCTAACCCTAATACCGCTCGGTTACACAGTATTATTAATCACGTCGTATTTGGCGTTGGGCTGTACCTTTCAGCTATGATACTAAAGCTCGTCTTGTCTTTAGAACTATTGAATTGATCGAGCGATGAATAAAAGTGAAAGCTGCAGAATGCTAGACAGAGCCTGACAACAGTGAGGCGTTGATTCGTAAAATAAGCAATTAGAGAGCATTTAGTTGGCGATTCTTACGGTTGATGCCTTACCTTTTCTAACGCCAAGAAATGTAGCAAAGTGTTGATTATCTTCACTGTACAGCCTAACAAAGCCTCCTTGCATACTGGCGGATATGTCTGCATCAAACATTAAGTCATCAACTAGACTATTTAATATTTCCAAATTACCTGACGCCACCTCTATTGCACAAAGGTCGTTATTACAAACGGCCTCTCGATATAGTGCTGCGTCGTGCTCTTCTAGTCTGTCGTAGAGTGAATCTTGCAGTTCGTTCTCTATTAAAAGGGTCTCACTAGTTTTGGGAGCGAACTTTATTGTCTCTACGAGTCCTCTTAATTCTGTAATAGTTAAAGAGCCTAAGCGCTTAGTATCCAATATGGCAATGTCGTTATTGACCTGCAAAATGTGACTTGTATCGTCAATGGGTTCTTCTGGTTCAATTAGAGGATGAACATTGGTTTCATTACTAGTTAGCTTTTCATTTTTTAGCTCAGCGTCAGTACCAATTTTCGTCACGATAAGTTCTTCCGCTGAAGTGTGTTCTTGGGACGAAGTTGAATCTGACTTATCCGCGTGGGGAACTGCTGTATTGTTCAGGTTAGTTGCTTGGTCTTTCTTCTGAATACGTGGCTCACTGGTTAACGAACCGATAAAGTAACCCACGGTAGTGAACAATACTACGGTCAAAACAAAAGAGAGTTTTTTCAATATAAATATCCTTATTTCAATAACTGAAAGAGATTGTGCTTGTTGTGGGGAAGATTACCTCTGTCAAAAAGCGCTATTCCTTATGCTCTTAACCAACAGTTCCTGTAAAGCGTGTCACTATTTTATAAAGATTAAAACACGAACCAAGAACAACATATCACAATGAATAACGAAATTACTTACCTCAATTGCTGATAAGAAAGTTTAAAATACCAAAACAGCCACAATTATTTATTTGTTCTTAATAATTAACCGGAAAAAGAAGACAGGATGAAAATTTCACTGGAAGAAATAAACAAATCTAACTATGAGCAGGTTTGTGACTTGGATGTGGCGGATGATCAACAAGCGTTTGTAGCGTGCAATATGTGGTCGTTGGTTGAGTCTTTCTACAACGAGAACCATACCTGCAAAGCCATTTATTGCAATGACCAGCCCGTAGGGTTCTTGATGTGGGTTCAGGAAACGCCAACCAAAGTGTCCATTTGGCGCTTTATGATTGATGAGAGCCATCAGAATAATGGAATTGGCAGAGTTGCTTTATCTCAAGCTATCACGCTTATAAAGCAAACTTCTGAGCTCAAACAGATAGAGATATGCTATAACCCCAAGAATCCTGTCGCCAAAGCCTTCTATTCAAGCTTTGGTTTCGAAGAGGTGGGGTTAGATGAAGATGGCGAAGACATGCTTGCTGTTATTGCCATTTAGCCACGACTTAAATTTAAAGCAGCGAAATGCGAGGGATCTCAAGATATGGACGTCATAGATATTAAGACTTTTATTCCAAGCAAAAACTACGACATTTCTAAAGCATTTTATTCTGAGATTGGATTTAATGCAGAATACGTAAATGAAGACTTAACACTGTTTGAAAATGGTGATTGTCTCTTCTTTCTTCAGCGCTTTTATAATCCTGAATTGGCGAATAACTTTATGCTACAAATATGTGTAGCAGACATTCAGGACGCTTTTGATCTGTGCTCACGCTCATTACATAAAACGAAAATTTCATCAATTGAGCAACAACATTGGGGAAGTGTTTTCTATCTATGGGGCCCGTCGGGCGAACTACTTCACATTACCGAATTAGGTAGCTAGCTTTTGCGAGAACGAAGGGCGGAATGACGAATGATGCATACGAATTACACCATTAAAGAAAGCCCTCCGTCAGTTGAAGACTTTGCCAATTTAAGAAAATTGATTGGATGGAGTAACCCGTGTTTATCGGTTGTTCAAAAAAGTATTAATGCCTCGTTGTTTTGGGCAACAATTTACCTCGACAACAACCTTGTAGGCTGTGGTCGGGTGATTGGCGATGGCGCAATGTATTTTTATATTCAAGACGTCATTATTCATCCAGAACATCAGAATAAAGGCTTGGGCTCGAAAATAATGAACACGTTGATTGCACATTTGGAGTCTTGCTGCGCACCTGGCGCAACCATTGGCCTGTTGGCTGCGCATGGTAAGGAAAGTTTTTATCTTAAATTCGGTTTTGAACCTCGTGATGGTGAAAGTTTAGGTTTAGGCATGTGCAGGTTTATTTAGCTAATTGGTCATTAACGCGGCATGAGAGTCCCGGGAGTTCTCAAGTTTTTTAATCACTTGGCATTGTGATCATTGCCTATTTAATTATCGGCAGTTTTCTGTCCTAAGGCGGCAAGTCGCCTCCGCTTTTCATGCACGGCCTGACGATAAACATCAAGTTCTTTTAACACTGAGAAAGGTACATCTCCTGAAACTAGGCGCTTTACGTCACTTGGTTATCAGCAATTTTTTTTCAATGTAACCTCCAATGTAACGGTCAATGCTGCTTGTAGCCTTTCTTTGGTGTGAATTTTGCAAAAGCCTGTTTAAAGACACTGAAAATGTCGGTTTGCGTAGTAGCTGATCACTGTTTTTCGATGAGTTTTTGCTTCTTTCCGATAGAAATTTGACGTTTTTCACTGGACATGTGTAATGAAAAGTATGACAAAACCTGTCTCTCACGCTTTGCTGACAGAAAATGGTCGCTTAGTCGCGAAAGCCTTGGTATATACCGCGCTTATCTTGGGCTTACTCTCTGGTTGCTCTTCATCTGACGAACCTAAGAGTCAATTTGCGCAAACCGATGCCAGCGATGTATCAGCATTGGGGAATGTGGAATACCATACCTATATGTTGGCGAACGAACTTTTTGCTGATGTGGGTCCAGCACGTCAGTCTCGCTATGCGGTAGTCGGCTTTGTACCTGCGGATACTATGAAATACAGTGCTGGTCATCAACATCCGCTAATGTTGTTGGGCCATCAACTTGAACAGGGAATGATTACTGAGGCCACGAAAAGAGGCTTTTCTACTCAAGAATTTAAGCTTTCGAACGATATAATTGTTAGTGACGAAAGCGACAGAGTATTAACCCGCGATATCGACCAGCTTTCCAACATTGAGCGCGTCGATTTTTATATAACCGGCACTATGGTGTATCAAGAGTCTGGCGCGGTGGTTAACGCTCGAATTATCAACGCTAGAAATAAAAACATTGTCGCTGCAGCAACACGCTTTTTCCCTGCCGAACTGTTTTGGCGCGAAGAACAAGTAACCACCAGAAACGGCAAGTTATACAGAACTGAAGGTACGAGGTAACCCCATGAAAAGACGAAATCAATACGCGGCGTTTTCGCTTTGTGCTTCACTGCTAAGCGTCAGCGGGTGCTCTATGATGATGGGGGAAGAAGAGGTAGCCGAACAAGCGCCTCAGCGCCCGGCCATGAACGTGATTGATATTACTGCCGCCGACCGCGCTCCCTCAAAGCCAGTTGAAAATACCAGTGATACTCAGTCTCAGGGTATGGACGCGTACGGCGCTATCGGTCAACCTCCTTTGTATTCGAGCGTACAGGGCGCGTATAAGGGTCGACCTCTAACCAAGCATATTGGCGACTATGTGAAGAACATGGCGCAAGACTTAATTGCCAATATGGAATATGTGAATAACAAGACACCTATTGGTGTAACCCATTTCGCACTACTAGATACTGACTTGCAGAAAACAGATTTGCTTGGTCGTCAGATGGCGGAATCTTTTGTTCACGAACTGCATAAATTCCGCGTGCCGGTTATCGACTTCAAAGCCACCGAGTATATTCGTATTACTGACGATGGTGATTTTGTATTAAGCCGAGACTATTTGGAATTGAGCAGCAGCCTTCCTATTGAATACGTGTTAACGGGAACAATGACCAAGCACCAAGGTGGCGTGTTAGTTAACGCCCGTATTTTAGGCATGGAGTCGCGCGCAGTGGTGGCAACTGCGCAAATGTTAGTGCCGTTCTACGTAGTAGATGCACTTATTCCAAGTGACGGTAGCCAGCAAAACGGTATGCGCGATGGCGTTAAGCTAAGTCGCGGCTAGGAGTTTCAGCATGGTGTTTACAAAGAAGCTTGTGTCAAGCAGTTGGGCAGCCGTTGGCGTAATGCTGAGTGTATGTATGACAGGGTGCACTAGCACGGAGTCTATGGGCTCGTTTTGGTTAGGTGAAGACGGTGAAATTACTCATCACGCCGAGCCAGTGCCTGTACCAAGCCGTTCAGGGCTGGAGTACACTCCAGATTCTCGCGATAGACAATATCAACAGCACGTGGAAGTCGAACCCGGCTATAAAGACCCACTACACCATGGCTATTCACCGTCACAAACGCATAAGCGCTTAAATGATTACGCCTCGCAACTTGCGATGGAATTAATGGACAATGCAACCCGTCTTACGCATCAAGATATGGTGGGTGTGGCAAGTTTTGTTCGGCTTAATCAGTCGTTGAGCGACAGCACCGTGTTAGGCAATCAGCTTTCAGAGTATCTAATAGCCGAGCTACAAGACTTTGGGTTAGCGGTTGTCGACTTTAAGCTTGCAGGTGGCATTACCGTAACGCCAGTCGGCGATTTCGTACTTACTCGAGATGGTACTGCACTCGCTAAACAGGTTGAGATGGACCATGTTGTAACTGGCACCATCATTGAAGATGACAGAGGCGTCCGCGTAAACGCCCGTATCGTGTCGCTGGAAAATAAACAAGTGGTGGCAAGCGCCAACGTATACATTCCTGCGTTTATCGTGATGGATTTAAATAAAATGGCTAGCGTAAACTAGCCATTTACTTCCTTTGCACTCTGTTTTCGAAAGCGAACTCATTGCATATTCGCATTAAAATCTCTAAACATCCGGTCTTTTGTGTCTAGGCACAGGAGAATTTTCACAAAGACCCCTCCGTTTATTAACCCTGACTTCTAATTGCTTCGCGAGTCATAAAGCGGCTTGTGTTCACTGCATTAAGCAAATCGTTGCTTAAAGGCAGCGGCTCCTTACATAGACTGCTCACCAAGACCTCTGCCATTAAAGGCGCTGTGGTTAACCCTCGTGACCCTAAGCAAGTAAGGGTGGAAACTACGCTGCTTGGCAACACTGGCGCGCTAGTCAACGGTTTGCCCACGCCTAGCATAGTGTAGTGTTCTTTTAATGAGTCAAAATTATGTAGTGCACCGACAACAGGCTGGTGGTCGGGTGAACCTAAACGCGTAGCCGCTCTGGCTTTACCGTCATGTTGTAATGCTTGCACGATGTCGGTGTTTGCCAGCGCCTGTTCGTGTGTGGCGAGGTTCATTTCAGTTTCATCGCCTCGTACATCGGTACTTAAGTCGTTTTTAACGTAGGTTGAACCTAACGCATGCCGGCCTTCGAATACAGGTGTCATATAGCCTTTGTGACACAACACAGTGTTAAGCTGTTCAATTGGCATTTGGGTGGGAATAGCTTCAACCTGGCCGCGAACGGGGCGAAGGGACAGGCTGTTAAAATCGCTAGCGTTTACCGCACCTGCACCAAGGGCAAGGATAAGGTGATCGGCAGTAATAACTTCTTCATTCTCAGCGCTATCTAAGTTAAAACGAATCCGCACCTGCTGCTTTGTTGTCTCAGCTGCCTCATGAGATACATAGATATGATTGGGTTTCAGCGTGAGTTTGCCACTTTGAAGTGCTTCTTCAATCATGGCCGCTACTAACTGCGGAGGAGAAATCCAACCGCCTAAGCCAATGTATAAGCCAGAGTAGGGAAGAGCTAGGTTAGCTATATCGCTCACTTCTTTGCTGTCCACGGGCTTGATCAAAGCTTCAGGCCATACGTCGGCAGCAGCCAATTTATTTTGGCGTTCTGCTACCTTGTCGTTAAAGCTTAGTTGAATAACGCCACAGAAATCATGGGCAACGTCGGCTAGGCCACAGGCTTTTGCATGTTCAATTGTGTGGTCGTAGGCTTGTCTAGCATACAAAAAACTGTGCGCCTGAATGCGGCTGGCAATACTTGCTTCGCTATGGAGCTGCGGGTAAAAGCCGCCTTGCGGGTTGCCAGATGCGCCGCTTGCAAGGGTGTCACCATCAAAATACAAAGTGGTGCTAATGCCGCGTTTTACTAAAGCCAAGCATGCCGTAGCTGCTGCAAGGCCGGAGCCTACTACCGCGACTTTACTTGTTTTATCTAAACTGTCGTTCGCGTACCTATAGTAGGGGCCAGCAGGCAGGCGAAGTTTATGCTGAACATTCTCATTGTCTTGGTTAAAAACGCCGGTCAGCATGTCGCGCTTACGGCCAAAACCGTTGCGTTTTTTAATGGTAAAACCCACACCAGCTAGCCCACGCTTTACGATACCTGCGGCGGTAAAGGTTCCAAAGGTTGTGCCAGTTTTCGACAAGCGAGCCATTTGGCTAAACAGAGCATCTGTCCACATATCAGGGTTTTTGCTTGGTGCAAAACCATCTAAAAACCAGGCATCGATGAGGCCATTTACAGGAGAATGCCATTGAGGCAAAAGCTCGTGTACATCACCAATCCACAAGTCGAGTGTGGTTGAATGGTTATCAAAATGAAGGCGATGACAACCTTCAAGGCCCATGGGGTAAAGTGAAGCGAGTGCTTGCGCTTCGTTTTTAAGGGCAGGAAAAGCTTCTAGCGCACGCTGCATATCCTGTTGAGGCAGTGGAAACTTTTCCGTGGTAATAAAATACAGGCGCTTTAACGGATGATCAGGGTTCGCTGCTCTAAATTCGTTAAAGGCACGCATGGCGACCAAAAAGTTCAGCCCAGTTCCAAAACCTGTTTCGGCGATGACAAAAGTAGGGTTGCGCCACTGTTGCCAGCGCTCAGCAAGGTCGTTGCCTGCAACAAAAACGTGTTGGGTTTCATCAATTCCGCTGTCGTTAGAAAAATAAACGTCGTCAAAATGGTCGGCGACAGGCGTACCGCTCTCATTAAAATGAACCTGTGCATGCTTAGATTTCACTGTTTATTTTTCTCCGTTTATGTCGTTACTTCATCAGCTTGCCCATCCGATGCTTGTTTTGAAACGTCAGAGCTAGCCTGGCTTTTAGATGGACAGTATACTTCTGCAGGTGTTGAAAAGTGCGATGTTACTTTACTGGTTACTAGCTGCGCGCCAAGCATACCGCCAATAGTAACCCAAGAACCATTAACGTTAATTAACCCGCGGTGATCCATTGTAGGCACTTCAGCATCTGTTTTTAATATAACCCAGGTTTCTTCCGCAATATCAAAGATCCAGATGGCGTCATCTGCAGTTGAAGGCTCGCCGTTATAGCCAATGCCATTGTAGTTGTACGGATTAGTCGAGCCGCCAACAAAATAGATTTTACTGGTGTCCTTATCGCCCGCTGCCGCCATGCGATAGCGCGCAGTACCCGTTGGATGGTCAAGCGTACGCCAATCAATTTTGAATGGATTTTCCTTGTCAATTTCACCTTTAAAGCAGGCTGTTTCTGGCGCGAAGCTGCGGCGTTTATCGCTGTGAGGTGTTACTGATACGCCGTCACAAATTACCATAGTGCTGTTAACGATGCCGCCAGCTTGTCCGAATACCGGACTGCCAAGAAAAGGGCTCGCCTGTTGCCATTGGGCGGTTTGCGTATCGTAAACCTGCACAAGGTTTACGTTCCCATCGTTGTGCCAGCCAGAAATTAAGTACACGTAACGGTCTTGGTAAACTAAAGCAGTTGCATCATCAACAGGCACGGGCATAGGCGTTAATAGCTTATATTCCCCTGTTACAGGAGCGTATTTATAAACATCTGGCGTACTAATTTCATTGTGATTTTCATCAACCGTGTAACCGCCAAAAATATA
>JYMV01006535.1_pt1 | contig 32943 bp, 27 predicted proteins | sample 338911 | NCBI WGS metagenome assembly JYMV01 (sample SAMN03354496, study PRJNA234377) | hydrothermal vent metagenome | biome: Deep sea; feature: Hydrothermal plumes at the Eastern Lau Spreading Center, Western Pacific Ocean; material: Seawater | place: Tonga | collected 2009 | depth 2000 m m
ACCAGTTCACGTCCTTCAAGTCGTTCCCGGACCTGGCTTCTTAACTGTTTCAAGTCTTCAATCTTGAAGTTGGTTTTTGAAAAATCCGGTTCCTCTTCCTGGTCTTCCTGTTCCAGTGTCTCTCCACCTAAAACCAGACTATAATACGTCTCGATGTGCAAAAGGAAATCATACAAGGGGTGTTTTTCTTGCTCACGGAGTCCATACGAAATGTTGTAACGAATATTGAAATGATGGTGTTTCCCTTTAGCCAGTTGATCAAATGATTTCTGAATTCGTTGAGAAAGTTTTTTTTGCAGAATTTCTGCAGGCCAATTAAATTGTTTAACATAATCAATGAAACCCACATAACGCTCTCTTGGAACGAGTGTACGAAGTACCTCAGCTTCCTGATCAAAAAAGTCACGTATCACCCATCCTCCTGCTTCAAGCTCATTTTCAGAAGCATCCACAAAGACAAATCCTGAGTTGAAAAGATGCTCGCACAACTGAATAAGAAGTGAATCCTGATCTGGAAGCAGCGAATCAAAATGTTCACTGTATTCCCTGAAGGTAGCATTACGGTGCATGAGACGAAAAGAGTTTAATCAGATTAGAAATTTGGACACAACACAACATAGCGTAAAATCTTGCGCCGGGCAACCACAGAGTGCCAGAAACAGGGAAAGATTAATTTTAGATATTTGTTTTAGTAGTTTTGTAAAGACTTCAAATTAGAATTACGTTGAGATTCAACAAGTTTTTTTCTAAGCTTATTGTTTGAGAATCATTCTGACATTAAGACGAAATACTGCCGATTCTTCTTTGTTATACAGAAAGCAATAAGGGTAGTAATCTAACTTTTAAAGTAATTTCCAATTTTAAGATAATTAATTAATAATGATCAGCATTGCTGACTTAGCCATGAATTATGGCAAAAAAACGCTCTTTGAAAAATCATCAGTCACCTTTAATCCAGGTAAAAGCTACGGGCTTGTTGGTGCAAATGGTTCTGGAAAGTCCACGCTGTTGCGGCTGATTGCTGGAGAAGAAAAACCTAATTCCGGAACAATATCTGTACCACGTGACTTGAAACTTGGAGTTCTCAGGCAGGATCATTTTCAGTATGAGAATATTAAAGTTATTGACGTAGTGCTCCTCGGAAAGCCCGCTTTATGCGAAGCTCTTAGAGAAAAAGAAAAAATTCTTGAGTCTGAAAATCTAGATAGTCAATCCGGTCACAGGCTGGGTCAACTGGAAGAGATGATTGCTGAAGCAGACGGTTATGTAGCTGAACCTTTTGCTGCAGAGTTGTTATCTGGATTGGGGATTGGTACAGGATTTCACACTGGTCCTATGAGTGCACTTTCCGGCGGCTTCAAATTGCGTGTACTTTTAGCTCAATTGCTTTTTCAGCAACCCGACGTGCTGCTGCTTGACGAACCAACCAACCATCTGGACATTGTTTCAATCCGCTGGCTGGAAAACTATTTGTGTACACAGTTCGAAGGAACCCTGATTTTTATTTCACATGACAGAAATTTTCTCAATGTGGTTGCCAGTTACATTATTGATATAGATTACGAAGAATTACGACTTTACACTGGAAATTACGAACAGTTCCTTGAAGCAAAAACCCTGGCTGAAACTCAGAAACGTAAAGAAATCGAAAACTATGAGCGCAAAACTGCTGAACTACAGGCCTTTGTAGATCGTTTTCGTGCAAAAGCTACCAAAGCTCGGCAAGCCCAGTCACGTGTCAAACAACTCGATAAAATGGAGGTGCCAGAGGTAAAGCGTTCCTCCCGGATATCTCCAGACCTGAGCTTTGAGCAGTTTCGACCCTCCGGAAAAACTGTGCTGACTGTAAAAGATGTGAGTAAAAAGTTTGGGAACACTGAGGTTCTGAAAAATGTATCTTTTGAAATTCAACGGGGTGAAAAAGTCGCTATCATTGGTCCAAACGGTATTGGAAAATCAACTTTACTGAAAATTATTCTTGCTCAGCTTTCTGCAGACGAAGGTACTTTCGAGTGGGGTTATGAAACTCATACCTCTTATTTTGCCCAAGATCACCATGAACATTTACGTGGAAAAATCAGTGCTTACGACTGGCTTTATGCAACTGCACCACACGAACCGATTGGAGCTATCCGTGGTTTGTTAGGTCGAGTTTTACTGTCCGGAGATGAAGCGCTTAAACAGGTTACCGCATTGAGTGGAGGAGAATCTGCCCGGTTGCTATTTGCAAGAATAATGCTGGAAAAAAGGAATATCTTAATCCTCGATGAACCTACAAATCATATGGATCTGGAAGGTGTTGCGGCACTTGGTGATGCTTTGAAAGCATTTGAAGGTACTGTTTTGGTGGTAAGTCACTATCGGCATTTTGTTTCGTCCGCGACTTTTCCGGGAGCTATCAGGAATACCTTGAAAAATTTGGTGATGACTATCTAAGCCGGGATCAGCCTCTTTCTACGACACACCGGGAAACAAAAGCGACACCTTCAACTCAGGAATTGAGCAATGCTGAACGAAAAAAACTTCAGAGTGAAATATCAAAATTAAAAAAACAGTCTACACGTTTTGAAACACTGATTGAAGAGGGTGAACAAAAAATTTCTGCAATTGAGGCAAAATTTGGAGTAGAAAATTTTTATCAGCAAGCATCGCCTAAGGAAATACAGAATTTACAAACCGAAAAAGAAAAATTGAGCGCTCAACTTTCTACACATCTCAGCCAGTGGGAGACTTCCTCACATAAATTGGAAGTTGCCCAAGCACGTTTCGGTGGTTAATTATTCAAAAAAAGTAACCAGCAGTTTTTACATACGCCGTTTATTTAGTAGCTGAAGATTTAGAACAGCTTTACTAATGAGGTTTAAACATGTTAACGATGTTGTACTCCTCAATCAGGCAGATTTTAGATTGTTGGCAAAATTGATGTGAGTAATGTATGATTGGGTATACAACTAACTTAAGAGGTCCCCATGCGAAAGAGTAATTCAATTTTTAAATTCGGTTTTTTAGGGTTGATCTTAACTTTGCTTCAGATACTTCCCCTGAATAATACTTCCTTTTCTCAAACAACTCCGGAAAAGGCTGCAGAGTTATGGAATTTACGTCAGTCAGAAATTCAACAGCTTTATCAGGAAGGTAATCTTGAAGGAGCCTTGAATTCTGCACAGGAATCAGTTTCACTGGCAGAAGTAGCTTTTGGTTCAGGTGCATTAAAAACCATTTCCAGTATGTTGTTGCAGGCACAAATCCATGGAGAATTAGATCAACTGGAAGAGGCGAATCAGATTTACCAGGTAGCTCTTGAAACTTCAGTTGCTGCTTTTGGTGAAAGTGATGCGACTACACTTTCCGTTCTTGACAACTATGGTGGATTTCTCAAATCAATTGATCCGGAAATGTCAGAACCGGTTTTACAGGAAGCTCTTAGGCTTACCACTGAAGATGATCCACAACGTGCTGCCAGATTGAGAGCTCTTGGTCTGAATTTACAGGAATTGGGACGTATCGGTGAAGCAGAAGGAATGCTTAGTGAAGCACTGAAAGCTTACAAAAAGGTCTTGGGCGAAAATTCTCCGGAAACTCTATCTTCAATGGCTGACTTAGCACAGCTGTACCTGACACAGGGGAAATTAAAACCTGCTCAGGAATTGTTTGAAACGGCATTGCCTTTAATGCTAGAGGTTATGAATAAAACGAGTTTTCTGATTTTGGCGAGCAAGGAAAATCTTGCTGAAATTTATCGTCAGCAAGGAAAATTTTCTCTGGCCGAAAAATTGTTTTTAGAGAGTATGCAGGGTGCAGTTGCAGAATATGGTGAGGAAGATTCTCTTGTTATACAGGCCAGGAGTCATCTTGCCCAGTTATATGAAGATACGGGCAAGCTAAAAAAGGCATTGCTTTTACATCAGCAGGTTTACGAGGTCGACTTAGCATTGCTTGGAGAGGCGCATCCAAATACAGCCGGCGACCTGAATAATTTGGCTAGCGTTCGGCGCCGCCTGGGTGATTATCAAAAAGCAGAAAAACTTTTTAGACAATCTTTAAAAGTGATGATTGCTGCACTTGGTGAAGAAACACCACAGACAGTTTCTGTAATGAACAACCTTGCCTTGTTGTTGGAAAATCAGGGTTTGTACGATGAAGCAGAACCACTTTTCAAAAAAGCCTTTGCAATTTCCGGAAAAATTCAGGGAGAGAAACATCCAACCTCATTGGCTTTGCTGAACAACCTTGCTTTTCTTAATGAATCTCAAGGTGACTTTATGCGTTCTGAATTGAATTATAAAAAAGTAATTCAACTCAACACAGAAGTATTTGGCGAAAATCACACAAACACCATTGCAAATCAAAACAACCTTGCCTATCTTTATTTACGGGATGAACGTTACAACGAAGCCCAACCAATCTTCACCAAAGTTCACTCTCAATGGAGCAAATTACTTGGTGCAGAACATCAAAATACTTTGAAAGCCCTTAATAACCTGGGGCGTGTTCAAAAATCACTTGGAAATTTGGAAGCTGCGGAAAAACATTTGATGGAGGCTTTGACAGGAAGAACCAAGGTTTTTGGTAAACGTCATGCCGACACTTTGCGCAGTATGAATGATATGGGTGAGCTTTTTGTGGTGCAGGAAAAGTTGGACGAGGCACTTAAAATGTTTCAGGAAACGCTAAAGCTGGAAGAAGAAGTTTTGGGCGAAAATCATCCTTATACTTTTGAAACTCTGAATAACCTGGCAGATTTGCTCAAAATTATGGGTAAAACGGAAGAAGCATACAAATTGTTTATGACAGGCTTTGAACGCAGAAATGCATTTTTGGATCGGGTGCTTTGGGTTGCGGGAGACAATACACGCCAATCTTACATCAGTTTGCACCGACCGGAACAGAATGCTTTGATTCGGATGCTATTGAGTTTGGATGACGAACGTACCGCGCGTGATCTTTTTGAAGTGAGTTTGCGGCGTAAAGGTATTTTACTTAAAATTACCAGTGAAACTCAACAAGTCTTAATGCTGTCTGGTTCACCTGAATTGCAGGCAATAACGGAAGACTTGACCCAAACCCGCAAAACATTAGCAGGACTCACATTGTCCGGACCAACCGATGAAAACCGGAAGGAGTTTCCAAAAATCATTTTTGATTTGGAGGAAAAAGTTAACATGCTCCAACTAAAACTTGGAGAGCAAAGTGTGCGTTTCCGGCAGTCCACAAAGCAAGTTACAGTGGACGAGGTAGTTGAGGGAATGGGAGAAAATGCAATGGTTGATTTTATGAGTTTTCGCGGCGAGGATGATTCACTGCGTATGTTAGCAGTTGTAGTAAATGCAGGAGAGTTCAGTTTTGTTGAATACGAAGATTTAGAATTGATCAGTGCTATTGTCATGGAATTGCGAGAAATTGTTCAGGATGAGGGTGCAGAAGATGAGGACATTAAAAGCGTTGCCTATGATCTTTGGGAGATTCTTTGGCAACCACTCACAGAATCATTGGGAGAAACAGCATCGATTTTTATTTCGCCAGACAGTCTCTTAAATGTTTTACCTTTTGATGTTTTAACAGATTCTGATGACAGTTATTTGCTGGAAAATTTTGATTTACGCATCATAAGTTCCGCAAGAGATTTGGCTCTCGATCCATTGCTTGCCGCAAAAGGTGATTTGATGATTATTGCGGGGCCGGACTATGATTCTGATAAAATCCTTAAAACTCCAGCAGCTCGAGAAGTAACTCACAAACGATCCCGAAGTGTTGCACGAGGTGCTCGCATGGGTTCCGGATTGCGCGGACTGAATTTTGACCCGCTGCCCGGAGCAGAAAAAGAAGGAGAAGTTATCAAGGAAGTTTCAGACACAAAGGATCGGAACACCGCCATCTTTTCACAAAGAGTTGCAGAAGAAAAACTGCTCCGGGAAATGTCTGCACCTCCAGAAGTTCTACACATTGCAACTCATGGATTTTTTCTCAAAGAAGACGAAAAGTTGAAAAAACGCCTGCAGGGTTTAAGTCGGGGCTCGAGCAGCGTTCCGCCGCCTGCGGATAATCCGTTGCTGCGCGCAGGACTTGCTTTTGCCGGTTTGAACGCGAATGCTTCCATGCTTGGGGAAATTGACACCGACAACGATGGAGTTTTAACAGCTATGGAAGTTTTGAGTTTGGATTTAGCCGGAACCCAATTGGTTGTTCTTTCTGCTTGCGAAACTGGTTTGGGAGAGATTCACGAAGGCGAAGGCGTCTATGGTTTACGCCGCTCTTTTCAGGAAGCCGGAGTAAAAAACGTGATCAATTCATTCTGGGAAGTCAGCGATGCCGGAACGCAATTATTGATGACCAAATTCTATGACAAATTCCTTGCTGGGATGCCAGCCCGGGAAGCAATGCGTGAAGCGCGTCTGGAAATGCTGGATGATGTTCAGTGGAGTGCTCCATTTTATTGGTCTGCGTTTGTGATGGTTGGACGTAATACTTAAAAACATGGAGCAATTAGTCATTCATGGTGGAGCAGGAAGTCTGGAAGGGAAAACGACTGAAGCTCAGAAAATGCATGATTCCCTTTGTAAGATATGGGAAGAGACATTTGAAGTACTTCAAAAACGCTCTGCAGAAGATGCCGTTCGGCATGCTGTCCGGATGCTGGAGGATGATCCTGTTTACAACGCCGGAACTGGATCCAAGCTTCAGGCAGACGGTCAGATACGCATGAGCGCAGCCTTAATGGACGGCACTAATAATCGGTTTTCTGGCGTGATCAATGTTCAAAATATCCGGAATCCAATTGAAGCAGCAGCATTGCTGTCCGGAGAAAAACATTCTATTTTAAGTTCTGCACAGGCAACTGAATTCTGTCGAACAAAAGGCATTCCCGAATACAATCCGGAAACTGAGTTTCGCCTGCACGAATACAAAAGTAATTGTGCCGGAATTCACGGAACAGTAGGAGCCGTGGCGCTTGACAAAGATGGACATATTTTTGCCGGAACATCAACTGGCGGAATCGGTTGTGAAATTCCTGGACGTGTCAGTGACAGTCCAACAGTAGCCGGAACATATGCCTCCACAAAAGCAGGTGTTTCCTGTACAGGAATTGGTGAACAAATTACCCAGCAAGCCGCTGCTGCAAAGGTAGTAACCAGGGTTGGGGATGGAATGTTGCTGAATGAGGCAGTTACCAGAACAATGCATGAAAGTGACGACTTCAATTATTTATATGGGCTGATTAGTCTGGACTCGGAGGGTCACGTTGAGGTGGGTAAAACAGCTGCGCTGAGTGCTGTTTTCTATGCATTTCACGATGGTGAAAAAATCAGAACATTTTTTGAGTGATTAATTTTTTGAAGTTCAGTTGCCTGCCGAATATTTGCTGCGCTCATTATCTAACCATTCTCCGATAAAAAGTTGTTGAGAATCTGGCATCTGATAACGCTGTTCAAGAATGAAATTGTCCAAAAATGGGCCAGTTTGCAGAAGAAATTGATTCCGCCACATTTCACTTTGTGACAATTTTGCATCAAAGTGCAGTTTGCCAATTCCAATTTGTCGTCTAAAACGAAAACGCTCCATAGTGTAACCGGATGCGACAAAAACTAATTCAATCGCTGAAGCTTCGAGATCAAAGTGTATTCGAAAATGTCCATCCTCTTCCGGAAAAACCAGCCTTGCCTTTGGAGCATAAAGAGGGGATTCGTTTTTAAATTGAATAAATTGCGAATAATATTCAAGAACAACGACGAATCCTTTGGATTTTAGGTCATTTCCGTTTTCTTCCAGTAAAGTACCATCAATCCACTGTGTTCCCCATCCGGGTCGATAGTTCAGTGATTCCGGATAACATCCTCCTGACAAAGTTAGTATCAACAGCAGATACAGAATAAAAAATCTCATTCCTCTGGGCTCTCTATAAAGATTGAATCTATCTTGAAGATAAGCTAAACCCCCAGAATTGCAAGTTATTGTTCAGGAATTTACAGTGTTGCCAAAACTTTGTAGTTCTTGACCCTGCACTTAGGTTTTGCTAAACTTACACGATTGGATTTTAGTTAGACTGAGTTTGCAAATGAGAGAATTATTTTTCATAAAATTATCACTTTTCATTACATAATCAAACAAACTCCGTCTTCTGTCCTCACAATGCCCAATGTGGCAAAAGGAATCTATGTGGAAAAAAGTTAAAAATATTTTTGGCGATGAAAACGCAAAAACACTGAAGGGCTACCGGAAAGTGGCGGACAAAATAAATGCGCTTGAACCGGAAATTCAGGCCTTGGCAGATGAAGAATTTCCAAAAAAAACTACAGCATTTCAAACGCGACTTGAAAAAGGAGTAGCTCTGGATGAGCTGATTCCAGAAGTTTTTGCACTCGTTCGGGAAGCCTCACTGCGTGTTATTGGAGAACGCCATTACGACGTTCAGTTACAGGGAGGTTTGGCGCTGCATCACGGAAACATCGCTGAAATGGCAACCGGTGAAGGAAAAACTTTGTCTTCAACCTGTCCTGTTTATCTCAATGCACTTACTGGAAAAGGTGTACACATCATCACGCCTAATGATTATCTGGCGAAACGTGACAGCAAATGGATGGGAGCAATTTTTGAGTTTCTTGGTTTGTCTGTCGGCTTGATTCAGCATGGAATTTATGATGAAGAACGCCGCGCTGCATATGAAGCAGATATTACATACGGTACAAACAACGAGTTCGGTTTTGATTATTTACGCGACAACATGAAGTTTTCCCTGGAGGATTATGTTCAGCGAGAATTTAACTTTGCAGTTGTAGATGAGGTTGACAGTATACTGATAGACGAAGCACGGACTCCGTTGATTATCAGTGGACCAACTGAAGATAACATAGATAAATATCATCAAATAAATAAGTTCGTATACGGACTCAGTCGTGAAATCCGTAAGGAGGAGGTGGGCAAACTACCTCAGGATCAAATGCACAATATTGCCGAAAATCTGGAAGAACTGGAAGACCACGATATTGTGCGTGATGGAGATTATGCGCTCGATGAGAGGGCCCGCAGTATCAACCTGACAGACCAGGGTTCTGTAAAAATTGAAGGGCGTCTCAGGGATCAGCTGGTTAAAGATACAAGTCTGTTTGATTACGAAAACATGGAAATTTTACACCATGTTAACCAGGCACTTAAAGCGCACTACCTGTTTAAAAATGATGTCGATTATGTTGTTCAGGAAGGTCAGGTAATCATTGTTGATGAGTTTACCGGACGACTGATGCCAGGACGGCGCTTTAGCGACGGACTGCACCAGGCCCTGGAAGCAAAAGAGGGCGTCAATGTTGAGCGTGAAAACCAGACACTGGCGACGATAACTTTCCAAAATTATTTCCGGTTGTACGATAAACTTTCTGGAATGACCGGAACTGCGGAAACAGAAAAAAATGAATTTAAGAAAATTTACAACCTGGGAGTTGTTGTAGTTCCCACAAATAAACCGTTGATTCGAAAGGATCTTTCAGATGTAGTTTTCAAAACGGTTGATGCAAAATATCGTGCAACTGTTGATCGTATCAAAGTACTTAACGAAAAGGGGCAGCCGGTTTTAGTGGGTACAGTTTCCATCGAGGTGTCTGAGGCCATCAGTAAATTGCTCAAGAAAGCAGGTATTGAACACGAAGTTCTTAATGCAAAACATCATGAAAGGGAAGCGGAAATAATCTCAAATGCAGGCCAATTTGGGGCAGTGACTATTGCAACCAACATGGCTGGTCGTGGTACAGACATAAAGCCTTCACCTGAAACTCTTGAAGTAGGTGGTGTGTTTGTTTTAGGTACAGGAAGGCATGACAGTCGCCGAATCGACAACCAGTTCCGGGGACGTTCCGGACGGCAGGGGGATCCAGGTGCATCTCAGTTCCTGCTCTCACTTGAAGATGATTTGCTGCGGATATTTGGTGGAGAACGTATTTCAAACTTGATGGATAAGCTTAACATTGAAGAGGATGAACCGATTGAGCATGTATTCATCACCAAGGCTATTGGGAATGCACAGAAGAAGGTGGAAGGTTATCACTTTGATATCCGGAAGCACGTTCTTGAATATGATGATGTGATGGAAAAGCAAAGATCCATCATCTATGGCAGGCGCAGAGAAATTCTTGGAGAAGAGGTGCAGAATCTGATTTTAGAAATGTGCGATGGTGTGGTAGACCAACTGATGGAGCAGCATTGTCAGGATAAATATGTAGATCAATGGGATGTTCAGGGATTCAACCGTGCATTTGAAGGGGTATTTTCAAAAGTTCCAAACGAAAAATGGTTTGAAGATGAACTTAACACGGATGAATATTCAGAAAAATTTTATGGCTGGATTGAAGATTTGTACAAAGAAAAAATTGAGTTCTTCCGTAATGTTGCAGAACTTAATTTTGAGCCGGATGTTTCTACTGAAGATCGCAAAGAAATATTGGGCCAAATGATCCTTGACCTGGAAAGACAAATTTTGTTAAAAGTTAACGATAATCTTTGGAAAGATCACCTGCTTTCAATGGATATTTTGCGGGAAGGAATCGGCCTCGTTGGTTATGCTCAGAAGAAACCGCTGGACGAATACAGAAAACAGGCTTTTGAAATGTTTTCTAATTTGATGAACAGAATTGATAATGAGGCCATCAGCACTTTTTTCAAATTAACAATTGCCCGCCCCATTGCAGAACCTGAACCAGCACCGTTACTGAAGGATGTGGAATTCATACATGGAGAAGTCGAGATGCCGGACGGAACCGAAACAAAAAAGAAAAAACCACAACCTGTCCGTGCACAGTACACTGTAGGACGCAATGAACCATGTCCTTGCGGTAGTGGTAAAAAATACAAAAGGTGCTGTGGACTTGCCAAAAAAATTGCCTGAACGTTGATGCTGATTTGTACTCAAAACGAGGTACTCCCAGCTGTTTTCACAGTTGTAGCTTCCCAATCTTCATCCCAGTTTTATTAAAATAGGTAAATGACTTCATTAGCCAAAGCTTACGACCCCCAAGCTTTTGAATCCAAAATTGCAGAACAATGGGAAAACAGCGATGCGTTTCGCGCCGATGCACATTCCAACAAACCTGCTTTCACCATTTCCATGCCGCCTCCAAATGCCACCGGACAACTGCATGTCGGTCATGCAGTGATGCTGGCTTTGGAAGATATTTTTATTCGCTGGCACCGAATGCAGGGCCATGAAGCACTTTGGCTACCGGGAACCGATCATGCAGCCATTGCCACTGAAAATGTGGTTTTGCAGCAAATTAAAAAAGAGGAAGGCATTGCTGATCCACGGGAAGTACTGGGACGTGAAGAAATTTTGCGGCGTATTGCAGAATATGTGGAAAGCTCCCAGGGTACCATCCGCAATCAGGTAAAAGCGCTGGGATCAAGTTGTGACTGGAGCCGCGAACGTTATACGATGGATCCGCAGCTCAATCGCTGTGTGAATGAAACTTTTGTGCGGATGTACGAAAATGGATTGATTTATCGTGGACCACGTATTGTAAACTGGGATCCGAATCTCAAAACCAATGTTTCAGATGATGAAGTAGAACGTAAAGACACGCAATCACCATTTTTCACCTTTCAATACGGTCCTTTCCAAATTGGTACTGTACGTCCTGCATCCTGATGATGAACGATATACGCAGTACAAACACGGCGATACATTTGATTGCGAATGGATCAATGGAAAAATCACTGCCAGCATCATCAAAGATGAAGCCGTTGATCCGGAATTTGGAACCGGAGTGATGACAATTACTCCATGGCACGATAATGTTGACTTTGGTATTGCGGAGCGGCACGGTTTGGACAAAGAACCAATAATTGATTTTGATGGTAAATTACTTCCAATTGCACAGGAATTTGCCGGAATGGGAATTGACGAGGCACGTCCCAAAATTATGGAAAAACTTCGTGAAAAAGGACTGCTGGTCAATACAGATTCTGGATACGTGCACAGTAAATCATTCAACAGTCGCGGTGGAGGTGCAATTGAACCGCAAATTCGCGAACAATGGTTTATAGATGTCAATAAACCGGCTGTCGATTGGCATGGAAAAAAGCAAAGCCTCAAAGAGGTTTTGATTGATGTAGTTCGTTCCGGCGATATTAAATTGGTTCCGGAACGCTTTGATTCCACTTATTTTTATTGGGTAGAAAATTTACAGGATTGGTGTATTTCAAGGCAAATTTGGTGGGGACACCGTATTCCGGTTTATTACAAAGATGGAGAAACACTGGCCAGCATTCGTCCGCCGGAAGAGTTCGATGGTTGGGAACAAGATCCGGACACGCTGGATACCTGGTTTTCGTCTGCACTATGGACCTGGAGCACTTTGATTGATCCGGAACTGGCAAAAAATTACTCTTTGTCTCTGGAAGATTTGTTGGAGCGCAGTCCAGATTTTCAGAAATTCCATCCAACAAATATCATGGAAACAGGTTATGATATATTGTTTTTCTGGGTGGCACGGATGATTTTGATGACGACTTATATGTTGCAGAATGTGCCGTTTAAGACAGTTTATCTGCACGGACTTGTGCGAACCCGTGATGGTAAGAAAATGTCAAAATCAGTTCCTGAAACCTGTATAGACCCGTTGGAAAGTATTGCTGAGCACGGAACAGATGCCTTGAGGCTGGCCTTGATTCAAGGTACCGGACCTGGTCAGGATTTGCGGCTTTATCCGGAAAAAATGGAAAGCTGCCGTCGTTTTGCCAATAAAATATGGAACGCAGGGCGTTATATTTTGCTGACAATTCCACTTGGAACACCAACCGCTCCTCCGGAAAAAGTACATTCCGAGTTGGCACAATGGCTTCTACATGGATTGAATGACTTGATCCGGCACTCACAAACCGGCTTGGAAGCACATCGTTTATCAGATGTTGTTGACTCACTGCGGAGTTTTTTCTGGGGTGAATTTTGTGACTGGTATTTGGAAATGGATAAAAAACCGGAACGTACCGACGAAGACAATCAAGTACTGGCCTATTCTTATTCGACTTTGTTGAAGCTAATGCACCCCTATGTTCCGTTTGTCACCGAAGCATTGTGGGAGCAATTTAAACAGCCAAAAATGCTGGCCGTCAGTGAGTGGCCGCAAGAACAGTCTTATTCGTTCTCGGAATCTCACAATCGGATCGAACTTCTTCGTGAGGCAATATCTCAGATTCGTACATTGCGTGAAAAAGCTAATATCGGCTTGGATAAAAAAATTGGTGCGACACTGGATTCAGAAAAAAATGCTGAATTGTTCCGGACACATCAAAATTTAATTATCCGGCTTGCACGTTTAAGTGAACTGGAAATCAATGAAAAAACTCCGGACTCTTCCCGGGACAACCTTGGTGCATATTTTAATGAAACCCTTGCAAGCATCGAAGCTTCTGCGGTTGATTGGAAAAAAGAAATCGAAAGCCTGCAAAAGAAACTCAAGACTGAATCAGGTTTTGTAGAAAAAAGTCTTAAAAAACTCAAAAATCCCGGATTTCTCGACAAAGCTCCAGAAAAAGTTATTATTGAATTGCGGGAAAAAGTTGCGTCTACCGAAAAAACTCTGGAAGCCTTGAAACTGCAGATCCATGAATTAGATAAATTGGTGGAGTGAGTTGATTACAAATTCTTCGTCAATTATAAAGTAAATCTTAAACAAAAGATAAAATGTTAAAAACAGCAGTAATTGGTGTGGGTTATCTGGGCCGCTTTCATGCACAAAAATATGCTGCACTTGCTGAATCAGAACTGGTTGGTGTAGTTGATGTCGATTCTGTACAGGGACAAAAAGTTGCGGATGAAATTGGAGTTCCGGTTTTTAATGATTTTCATGAAGTACTGGATTTGGTTGATGCAGTCAGCATCGTTGTAGCCTTTATGGAAAAGGGCGTTCATGTTTTGCTGGAAAAACCCTTTGCGGCAAATATTGAAGAAGCAGAAGAACTGGAACAGCTTTCAAGGGATAAAAATCTGCGCCTGCAGATAGGTCATCTGGAACGCTTCAATCCGGTTTTTACTGAATTTCAGGAGCTAATTGATCGGCCAAAATATATTGAAAACATCCGCATTGCACCTTTTCCGAAACGTGGTACAGATGTGGATGTTATTCTAGATTTAATGATTCATGACATTGATTTGGTTTTAGCAGTAGTTGGTGAATATCCGGAATCTGTCGAAGGTACTGGAGTAAATATCATTACTTCAACTGCAGATTTGGCTAATGCACGCCTGCGCTTTCCTTCTGGCTGTATTGCGGATTTAACGGCCAGTCGAGTATCCGACAAAGCTGAACGAAAAATGAGAATTTTTCAGTCAGGACTGTATCTATCTCTCGATTATGGAACAGGTCAGGCACGCAAGCTACATGTAGAACCCGGAACTGCTGTTGACCCGGAGACGCTCCGTCCGGAGACTTTCCAGTTGGAAAAAGGTGATGCCCTGTTAACAGAGATTGAAAGTTTTTTGTTGGCAGTTCGTGAAGGGAAAAATCCCAAAGTTACTGCTGAAGATGGATTGAATGCAATGCGGGTGGGTTGGCAAATCAAGAATCAACTTTAAAATATTTTATGCTGCTTTTTCGTTCAATATTTATACAATTGATTGTTCCGTTTCTGCTGGCACTTGGAATATTGACTTTTATCCTTTCAATGGAAACAGTTTATCGTCTGATTAACTTGATTGTGGAACGGGGGGTAAGTGTTTTTAGTGTCGGATTGATGCTGCTTTACCGCCTGCCGCAATTTTTATCTGTGACTTTGCCCTTGTCTATTGTGATTTCATGCGTGGTGTTGATGGTCCGTCTCTCAACGGACAATGAAATTTCTGCAATGAATTCGATGGGAATCAGTTATTGGCAGATTGGGCGGCCGTTTTTTTTGTTTGGAATTGTTGCAACAGGAATTACTTTAATCATTACTCTCTGGCTTCAACCTGCCGGTTATGCCGCTTTTGAGCAGGAAAAACTCAAGGTGTTGAAAACACAAACTGCGAAAACCATTCAACCATTAGTCTTGAATTATGATTTTCCTGGAAAGGTTTTGTACGTACAGGACAAGGATAAAAATGAAGATTTGAGCGGTGTTTTTATTACCGACCTGAAACTGACTCAGGATTCAATGGTAACACTTGCAGATCGTGGACGAATTGAAATTCGGGAAGGAGAGCGTGATTTGCTTTTAAACCTGGAAGATGGACTAATTCATTTGCAAGGACCTGCTGATAATTACCGTACGATTGCATTTGAGCAGTTCCACTATATTTTCCGTCCGCCTCAGATTGTTCCGTCTACTAAAGGTGGGCATATCTGGGGTGTTCCCACTAAAGCACTATTGCAGAACTCAAGCCGCTCGTCAAAAATGGAATTGTTCTTAAGACTCACCACTCCGTGGGCTTGTGTGGCTTTTGCGGTGGCAATGGTTCCATTGGGTCTGATCAATATACGTCAGGGGCGTTCCGGTGCTTATTTACGGGGCTTGATTCTGGTGGTGAGTTACTACATTTTATGGATTGGCGCAAAAGAAATGACGATGAACATGAACTATCAGCCTTATGTTTTGTGGATGCCTCCACTTTTGATTTGGCTCTTTGGGCTTTATGGCTTGAATAAAAGCAACCTCAATCTGCAAAATATCTTCGACATTCTGAGTTCATTTGGCAAAACGGGTTCAAGCGTTAAGTAACATGCACTCGAAATCTGAGGTATTTAACAAGTTTTTTGTATGAAATATTTTACATTTGTATTTATCTCAATATTATTGTTTGGCTTTTCAGGACAATCTGTTTCCAAAGAAACAGATCTAATTCAAATGATTCAGGAACAATATCAGAGTATTCAAAGTTTTTCTGGACATTTTGTCCAAACCAGTTATCGGAACAATACTGAGACTGTCAGAAGAGCAGAGGGCTTGGTTTCTTACAAACGTCCAGGCAAAATGCGTTGGCTTTATGAAGTTCCTGAAGAGCAATTGTTGGTTACTAATGGTGAAACTTTGTGGCTCTTCGATCCATTGTTGGAAAATGTGACTATACAAAAACTGGAAAAGCTCACTGATGGAACGGCACTTTCTTTTTTACTTGGTTTGGGAGACTTACAGGCAGATTTTAACAGGCGGTTAATCAGTCAGGTTTTGCTTACTAGTCCGGATGCTTTAATTGTTGAACTGGAACCAAAAAAAGCTGCTGCAAATTTATCATTTATCCAGTTAGCGGTGCATCCGGTAACATATAATTTGCAGATAATAGCACTGATGGATCAGGAGGGTAATTACCGGACAATCGAACTGGAGTCAATGCACTACAATCTTGTGCTTGAAGATAATTTTTTTGAATTCAAAGTCACTCAGGATATGGAAGTGATTGAAGCAGGAAATTAGCACCTCCTTCAATAATTCTGTTTTTTGCACAAGTCTGTAAAAGAACAACAAGTGAAGTAAAAACCTGTGATTGTCTAATTCTACTGGTAATAGTTGCAACCAAAATTCCAGGATAGCATGCTTAAAAAAGAACTCACTTTACTTAATGTTTACGCCATTGCCACAGGCACAACTTTGAGTGCAGGGTTTTTTCTGCTCCCTGGAATTGCCTTCAATGAGGCCGGTCCGGCAGTAGTCTTGAGTTATATGATTGCAGCAATTCCACTGATTCCTGCAATGTTCAGTATGGTCGAGTTATCCACTGCCATGCCCAGAGCAGGAGGAGCATATTATTTCCTCGACAGAAGCATGGGGCCGTTTGTCGGTACAATCGGAGGGTTGGGAACGTGGTTGGCACTGGTTTTCAAAACAGCATTTGCCTTGATTGGAATGGGGGCTTATCTCAGTATTTTCTGGCCGGAAGTTCCCATCGTTATGCTGGCGGTGATTTTAGCGGTCCTTTTTGGAATTGTAAATCTTTTTGGAGCAAAAAAAACCGGGACGTTTCAGGTATTCATGGTCTTTGCCCTGCTCTTGATTTTATTAGCTTTCATTGGAAAAGGTATTCCGGAAATAAATTCAGTACATTTTGAAGGATTTTTTGACAAAGGTACTGTATCAATCATTTCAACTGCAGGACTTGTGTATATCAGCTATGTTGGAGTAACAAACATTGCCAGCGTTGCGGAAGAAGTTCAAAATCCAGAACGAAATCTTCCACTTGGAGTTTTTCTTGCCATCGGGACTGCAATTATAGTTTACGCTGTTGGTACAACGATCATGGTCGGAGTGCTTCCTGCAAATGAATTGGCTCAGGATTTAACACCGGTTGCTTCTACTGCAGAAATTATTTTTGGAGAGTGGGGTAAAATTGCTGTGACTGTGGCAGCAGTTATTGCTTTTGCATCTGTGGCAAATGCAGGGATTTTAAGTGCTTCTCGATATCCTCTGGCCATGAGCCGGGATCATCTTATTCCGAGTAAATTAGCTAAACTAACTGCACGTAATATTCCTCACTATGGAATAGCAGTAACTGTTGTATTGATTATCCTGCTGGTTCTTACTCTTGATATTGCCCGCATCGCAAAGTTGGCCAGTGCTTTTCAATTATTGATGTTTGCTTTGATTTGTCTGGCAGTAGTTGTGATGCGTGAAAGCCAAATAGAAGCCTATGATCCTGGATATCGTTCCCCGTTTTATCCGTGGATGCAAATATTCGGAGTTTTTTCTCCACTGTGGCTGATTGCTGAAATGGGCGCTCTTCCCATATTATTTTCTCTGGGACTAGTAACACTTGGTACAGTCTGGTATTTTGCTTATGCACAAAATCGGGTGGTTCGTTCAGGTGCAATTTATCATTTATTTGCCCGTCTTGGTGAACAAAGATTTGAAGGGCTGGATCGTGAGTTGCGCGGAATTATGAAAGAAAAAGGTGTGCGGGAGGAGGATCCCTTTGACGAAGTAGTGGCTCGTGCACAAGTGATGGAATTTACCAAGGAACATCAATTTGGTGAGATTACACGTCAGGTTGCCATTGAATTTGAACGCAATCTGGGTGTAGATGCAAAAGAATTAGAGCAAGGATTTTTGGAGGGCAGCAGGATTGGCGCAACCCCAATTTCACGTGGTGCGGCTTTGCCTCACATTCGTCTGCCAGATCTCAAACTTGCAGAAATGGTGATCGTCCGTGTAAATGAATTATGCTTTGTAGAGGCACCTGATTTTTCGGGTAAAATATCACTTCAGGGACCTATACATGCTTTTTTCTATTTAATCAGTCCCAATGAAAATCCTGGTCAGCATCTGCGGATTCTGGCTCAAATTGCAGGAAGGATTGATGATGAAAATTTTCTCAAAGATTGGCTGGATGCTTCAGATGAACAAGAATTAAAGGAAATATTATTACGAGATGAACGCTTTTTATCACTAAGGATTCGCAACAATACACCTTCTTCAGTATTCATTGGGCGTTCATTGAAAGATATACGTATGCCAGAAGACTGCCTGGTAGCAGTTATTCGCAGAAGAGGAGAAACGATTGTACCGCGTGGACTGACGGTTTTACTGGAAGGTGACCGGCTGACTATTATTGGTGATGCACAAGGGATTGAACAATTAAACAATAAATATAATTAAATTCATGAAAACAACCTTAAGAACTGACGGACGAAAAAACAACGAAGAACGTCCGCTTGAAATCTCACTTGATTATACAATGCACGCAGAAGGCTCGGTGCTTGTTTCTTCCGGAAATACGAAAATAATTTGCACAGCATCTGTTGAAAATAAAGTTCCGGATTGGCTTTTGGATAAAGACAAAAAGCCGCATCACGGCTGGGTTACTTCTGAATACGGAATGCTTCCGCGTTCAACCGGAAGCCGCAGGAAGAGAGAAACCGGAAAAATAGACGGACGGAGCCAGGAAATTCAGCGGTTAATTGGTCGTTCGTTGCGTTCCGTGGTAAATCTGTCAGTACTTGGAGAACACACTATCTGGATTGACTGTGACGTGATCCAAGCTGATGGAGGTACTCGAACTGCAGCAATTACGGGTGGATTTGTGGCTCTAATTTTGGCTTTAAGAAATATCTTTAAAACAGGAAACATCAAAGAATTTCCTGTAAAAGAATACCTTGCTGCCATCAGTGTAGGTATAGTAAATAGCCAACCGATGCTGGATTTAAAATATGATGAAGACAAAGCTGCAGAAGTAGATATGAACATTGTTATGCTGGAGTCCGGAGAATTTGTTGAAGTCCAGGCAACTGCAGAAGGAAAAACATATTCTCGTGAACAATTGGATTTAATGCTTGATCTGGCCGTACAGGGAATTCGTTCACACATTGCTGCACAAAAGAAGGTGCTTGGGAATGTACTGTACGGCTAACTTTTATTCCTGAAATAATTATGTATCCATATATTTTTTCTCTTGAAATTCCATGGCTTAACATTACCCTTGAACCTAGATTTTACGGATTGTTTTATGCAGTTGCGGTTTTAATCGGTTCACAAATTGTAATTGCTGAAATTGCAAGGCGGCGTATCAAGCTTGACGAGGATGAAGCAATGAACATGACAATGCTCATTTTTTTGGCAGGCTTAATTGGTGGACGAAGTTATGAAGTAATCTTTGAGTGGTCGAACTATTATAGATTTCAACCATTCTGGAAAGTCTTTGCAATTTGGGAAGGTGGATTGGCGATTCATGGGGGGATTCTCGGCGGAATCGTTTCGCTCTATTTTTACTGTCGAATCAAAAATATTTCATTAGCCGCCATTCTGGACATAGGTGCATTATGCATGATTCTTGGTCAAGCTCTTGGTCGATGGGGTAACTTCACCAATGGAGAAACTGCAGGGCCAGTCACTGAATTTTGGACTGGAATAGTATTTCCCGCAGGAACAGCCGTAGACCGTTATGCTCATGGTGCACCAGTACATCCGACAATGATATATGAATCACTGGGCAACTTTCTAATTCTAGCTCTACTCTGGAAACTCCGGCTCCGAAATTTTCGTCCAGGAATGCTTGGCGCGCTTTATTTACTCTCTTACTCCGCTTTACGTTCCTTATTGACACCTCTACGTATGGACAATCAATATTTTGTCGTTGCTGATACTAAAATTCTTGCAGCTTATGCTATCAGTATTTTACTGGTCGGTGCGGGCCTGTTTTGGATATATCAGCAAAAACTTTGGCTTCCGGATGAAGCACTGAGTGAAAAATCATGAATGTTGATTTAGTGGAATTATTGACTCATCCTGCCGTTATACTTGCCTCGATCATCGGACTTGATTTGCTTTTTGGAGATCCGGTTTATAGCTGGCATCCTGTACGCCTGATCGGTAATTTGATATCATGGTTTGAAACCAAACTTCGGTCAATCGGCCTGGATGGAAAATTTGGCGGAATTATTTTGGTGCTGCTTTTACTGTTTTGTGCATTTGTAGTCTGCACAGGCATTTCACATTTTTTAACAAGAATACACTGGAGCTTAAGTTGGCTCTGGTCCGTTTATCTTGGGTGGAGTTTTCTGGCTTTGCGAGATTTGCTGGTTCATGCAAAACATGTTGCTGAAGCCATGGAAACAGAAAATCTTTCTGAAGCAAAACGGCAAGTTGGAATGCTCGTTGGCCGGGACACCAAACTGATGGATTTACCGGCTTGCGGACGTGCCACTGTAGAAAGTGTCAGCGAGAATTTGAATGACGGTGTGATGGCACCTTTACTCTTTTTTTGTTTTTTTGGAATACCGGGAATGTTGTTATTTAAAGTTGTCAGCACACTGGATTCAATGGTTGGTTATCAAAATAAGCGCTATCAGGATTTTGGCTGGTGCAGTGCAAAATTTGATGATCTGTTGAGCTGGATTCCTGCAAGGATCAGTTGGCTTTTCTTGTCTGGAACTGCAGCATTGTTCCCGGAATTTTCCGGCAGTAATGCTTTCAAAGTTGGTTGGAAGGATCATGCAAAACTTCCCAGCTCTAATGCCGGCTGGTGTGAGGCCACTGCAGCAGGAGCTTTGAAAATTAGACTTTGCGGTCCAATCTGGCGTGAAGGTAAATTGGCCCACAATTATTGGCTTGGCAGCCAGAAAGACAGAGAAGGCGCAACTGCATGGGACATACAACTTGTTAGTAGACTGGCTTTGGCAACCACTTTAATTGTTTCCGGAATCCTGGGCTATTTGTTATGGTTGAGCGAATTCAAACCATTTTTCAGCCCATGAAAATCTTGTTCACAGGGGGCGTAAAAAGTGGAAAGTCCCGTCATGCAGAAAAACGTGTTCTGGAAATGTCCAGAGGTAAAAAACCAGTTTATCTGGCAACAACAGAATTGCTTGATCCGGAAATGAAGGAACGTATTTCGGAGCATCGACGCCGGAGGGGGGCAAAGTTCCACACACTTGAAGAGCCACTGCATTTAGCAGATACATTACTAAGTACAGAAGTTCCTGTGCTTGTTGAATGTTTGACGATGTGGCTCAACAATGCCATGCATTACCAACTCTCAGAAAAAAAAATCTTTGCCGAAATTGAAAACTTGCTGCTGCTCGAATGTGATGTAATATTTGTGCTGAATGAAGTTGGAATGGGGATTATTCCAGATAATTCATTAGCCAGGAAATTTGCAGATTTGTCCGGACGGATTGCACAGCAGCTTGGTGAGGCCTGCGATGAGGTAAACTTGTGTGTAGCAGGAATCTTATTAAAGATAAAATAAATGAGGAAAACTTAATGAAGACTCTTCATGTAAATTTGCCTGGACGAGAATACAAGATTGATATAGGTCTAAATATTCTTGATCAGTTACTACCGGAAGCAGTGTTGAGTAACTCAACAGATCATGTGGTTGTGGTTACGAACACAACTCTGCATGACTTGTATCCGGATCGGATTTCTCAGGTTTTACAAAATTCCGGAGTACGAGTCAGTACGTGTGTTTTAGCAGATGGTGAGGAGTATAAAAATCTTGAAACACTGTCACTGATTTTTGATTTTTTAATGAAGTTCAGTGCAAATCGAAAAACTTTACTGGTTGCTTTTGGGGGAGGAGTAATTGGTGACATGGCTGGATTTGCTGCTGCAACTTTTATGCGCGGCATTCCGTTCATTCAAGTTCCCACAACATTGCTGGCAGACGTGGACAGCAGCGTTGGCGGGAAAACCGCTGTTAATCATCCATCAGCTAAAAACACAATTGGATCATTTAAACAACCTGAGTACGTTTGCATAGAACTGTCTTTTTTGAAAACATTGCCCTCCCGTGAATTGAAGGCAGGTTTTATAGAACTGCTCAAGCATGGATTAATTCATGACGTAAATTTGTTTGAATTTATTCAGGGACAGACTCTGGAACCGCTGGACTTTGAATTTTTGGAGGAGGCAATTTTCAGGTCATGTGGAATTAAAGGCCGGGTGGTTGAACAAGATGAAACAGAAACGGGGTTGCGTGCAATACTCAATTTTGGACACACTTTAGGACATTTGATTGAAACGCATGCTGGTTATGGTACATACCTGCATGGAGAAGCGGTTGGTGCAGGTATGTGTTTTGCTGCATTTGTTTCATGGCATTGTAATGAGCTTCCTGAAAAAGACTGGGAGCGCATCAGCAGTTATTTGCGGAAAATTTTGGCTCCGGTTGTTCTCCACAGTCTGGATCAGGATGTCTTTCGTGATTTGATTTTGCATGATAAAAAAGCACAAAAGCAGGCGGTAAATTTTATTATGCTAAAAAAATTGGGTGAAAGTTTTATTCAGCAGGAAATGCCGGTGGAAAAGTTGTGGGATGAGTTCAAGAAATTCACAGCACTGCATCCAGAATTTGTGGAATTGAGATGAATAATATTCAGACCATACCGGTTTGTGAAAAAGTTGTGGTTAGTGGGTCAAACCCAAGATTATCCATTGTTCTTTCCCACCTCAGTTCGTAATCCAGATCGAGCAGCAAAAGTTCATCCAGTGGGCCGAGCCACCAGGATTCCTCCTGGATTTCCCGATCAAGTTGTCCTGCACCCCAGCCGGCATAGCCGCAGCCAAAGTGATAAGATCGTACATCTTGCCCATTAGCAAGTGAATACAGAACATCTTGTGCAGAACTTAAGTTGATTTTTGGTGAAAGAATGGTCGTTTCTTCTACTGAAAAATCGGAACTGTGAACAGCCCAAAAAGATTCTGGTTGAACTGGACCTCCGAGCAGCAAAGGAATATCGGCAGCAACATTCTCCTTCATTTCGTCTGAGAGAATCTCTTTAACGAGAGTTGTTGTTGGATGATTCATGACGAGTCCGAATGCACCTTCTTCGTCATATCTGCACAAAAGAATAACAGATTTGTTAAAATATGTATCTTTTAGTGTCGGCATGGCAACCAGGATGCCTGGGACTTCACTGAGCTGCATATAGTTTTTTGTTTGATTTAAAATTAAATGATTATGCCTAGTTTACCTCAACAGAATAAAGATCACAATTTGGTAACACAATTTCTCCGCTCAATTCATTATAAAAGCTCATCCGGACAAAAACCATACGGAAATGCTCTGTCTATATTGCGCGCAATTTTTGAAGCATCGGGTCAACAGCATTTGCTTTATTTAGTCAAACTGCGCAAACTCTGGTTTGCTGAGATCGACAGTTTTATGGCCAGGAACTCTTATCCACGAAATATTTCTGTACTTCGCCAATTCACAGTCAATGATGATTTTTGTCAAGAATTGGCCAAAGCAAGTGTTTCTCCTGATTTTTTGCAGGCAGTAGAAAAGTTAAACGGAGAAAGCTTCAAACGTTCAGAACAATTAAATGGTCAGTTGCAAAAAAGACTGAAACGTTTGTTGTCTCCAGAAGAATCAGAATTGTTGAAACATAAAGTCAGGTTTAAACATCTGCAAACAATTTTGCACTTAACCGTGTATGACGGAAGCATCGCTCAGGCTCTCCGATTTGAAACTGAGGCTTATCTTCGCATCTTTCATCGATTGTTGCCAGAATTAAAATTAGATAGTATAAATTGCCATGTTGGAGATTTGGGGCAGGCACAATATGATCAGCGTCAGGTTGCGTTGCTGGCAAAAGACTGGAATCAAGTCACACCACCGGAGGTGCATGAACGCTGTATGCCGGCTTTCCTACATCGTGTTTCACGGGGACATGCAGTGTTGGTGCTCTATGTCTCAACTGAGGAAGGTTTGGAATATTTGAAACGCACTCCTGGATCTGATTGGCTGGTCCAGCATTTACACAAAAAACGGACAGAGCTGCAGGAAGTTTTGCAGAGAATCGCATTTGTACCAAAACCTGAACTGGATTTGGAGCAAATTCGTTTGCGTTCTGTTGTACTGGGAGAAATTGATTCGGAAAAACTTTCTTCTGTTACAGAAATAACAAGCAGGAAGTCGACTGCCAGTACCTCAAAAACGACTCTTTCGGCAAAAGAACAGTTTGCTAAAATTAGAATGCATTTAAATGAAGGCACCAGCGATGCAGTTAATTCTGCTTAAAGAGACTCAAAAAGCGTACAGTAACTTTTGTAGCGTTGCTCCGTAATTTTTTTAGAGGCGACTGCATCTTTAATTAAACATTGTGGCTCGTGAATGTGCGTGCAGCCTTTGAATTTACACTGCCCCAAATATGGAACAAATTCTACATAATGAGAATCCAGCTCATTCGGTGTCACCAGTGGTTCCAGTTCACGGATTCCGGGAGTATCCACGATGAAGCCTCCTATAGGAATTCGAAACATTTCTGCCATTCTGGTAGTGTGACGGCCTTTACCAGATTTGTTGCTTATACGACCGATGCGGATTTCCCAGTCAGGAAAAAGAGCCTTTATGAGCGATGATTTTCCTACTCCAGAATGTCCGGAAAGGACGGTTGTGCGATTTTGCAGTAAATCCCGCAGCGACTCGAGACCTCTGGATTCCGGAATACTTGTGACTAAAATGGTATAGCCGAGGGAAGAATAGAGGTTTTCAATCGGAGATATTTCATCTGAAGTTGCCAAATCAGCCTTGCTCAGGATGAGCACAGGCTCGAGTCCGCCACATGAAGCAGCCACTAACAAGCGGTCTACCAATCCTCCTCGGAACGGTGGGGTACGCATCGAGGCAACCATCAGAAGTGTATCTGCATTGCTGACTAAAACCTGTTCCGGATACCCGACACTCGGGCGACGCGAAAGTTTGGTTCGTCTGGGAAACATCCGGAGGATCCACCCCGCATCTTCCGCTGCTGTCAGATCGACTTCGACCTCATCGCCAACTGCAATTTTATTTATGTAGGAGCTTTCTTCGAACAAGTTTCCACGGATGCGACATAGGCGGGGCTCTATTTCTCCAACATCCACATAGTAAAAACTTTTGGTGTGCCTGACGATGGTTCCTGTTTGCGTCAACTTTCTCCGGCAAGCGTGTGGGTCATTCTTCCGGTTCGAGCTCGAAATCTATTCCTTCTGCTCGATATTCGTTGAGCTTATTTCGCAGAGTCCGAATACTGATACCTAAAGTTTTTGCAGCATGAGTACGGTTACCTTTTGTCTCATGGAGAGTTTTGAAAATAAAACGCTTTTCTGCTTCCTTCATTGACATTCCCACTTCTATTCCCAGACCATTATCTGGTGAGTTTTGTGGTTCTGAAAAAGTAAACGATGTCTGAGAGGAATATGATGCTGGAGTTTTTGAATAGTCTGTCGTTATTGCTGCCAAATCTTCATTTATGGTAGTCTCCCCAAGTTGAGAAGACATGAGTAAATGACTGGGTTGGATTTCCTCACCGTTACAGAGCAGCAAAGCACGCTCCATGACGTTTTCTAATTCTCGAACATTACCACGCCAATGGTAATTTGTGAGAATATTTAAGGTTTCACGACTTACTGCGGGACAATTACGTTTGTTTATCTGGGAGTGCTTTTTGATAAAATATGTTACCAGTACCGGAACATCGTCCATCCTGTCCCGCAGAGGAGGAAGCGCAAGAGGAATTACGTTTAAACGAAAATAAAGGTCCTCGCGGAATTTTCCAGAATCAATCATTTCCAGCAAATTCTGGTTGGTAGTGGCAATCACTCTGACATCCACCGGAATAGGTTCTTTACCGCCGACTTTGTCAATTTGATATTCCTGCAGTACACGTAAGAGTTTTGCCTGCAGAGGCAAAGCCATTTCACTGATCTCATCCAAAAGAATTGTACCTGTGTGGGCTTGTTCAAATTTTCCGCGATAATCCTGAATAGCTCCAGTAAAGGCACCTTTTGCGTGTCCGAAGAGCTCACTTTCCAGCAATGTCTCCGGAAGTGCTGCACAGTTTATTGCAACAAAAGGTCTCTTCGCACGGTCAGAATTTTCATGGATATAATATGCCAGCAGTTCTTTACCTGTTCCGCTTTCACTCTGAATCATCATTGTTGATTTACTTTTTGCTACATTCTTGGCAACTTTTAGTAAATCCAACATTGTTTGGTTCTGCGTGATGATTTCTTTGGTCACATTTATTGGTTTTGACTTTGAAGTCTCTCTTTCAGCTACTGGAGCTGCAGTTCCAGGAGTGCCTTTGTAATTCAAGGCTTGCTGGACAATAAACTGAAATGAATCAAAATTAATTGGTTTGCGGATGTAATCGAAAGCACCGTGCTTCATTGCTTCCACTGCTGTTTCTACAGTTCCGTAAGCAGTTGCCATAATCACGGGCTTGGCAGGTGAGATGCTTTTTATGTCTTTAAGTAATTCCAGTCCACTGCGTTTTGGCATGGTCATATCTGTAATGACCAGAGAATATTCGTTTTGCTTGAACTTTTTGAGTGCATCAATTGCGTTGTGCGATATTTCTACCGGGTAGCCGCAGTGTTTCAGTGTTTCAGACATGGCGATACGCATTTCAACTTCATCGTCTACAATCAAAACCGGTTGGTTGACCATATTAAATTCCTTTCATTTGATGTCCATCAGGCGGTCATCTTATATGCATTCAGTGTTAAAGTTTCAAAACAGGATAGTATATTAGTTTGGGGTAGTCGATTTAGCTGACATTTTGGCATGATCATAACATATCCGGTTGGTTAATGCACGATTCATGCGAAGTCAAATAGTCTTTTGTTTCAAAGATGTAAACTGCACTATCTGAAAATTAAATTTCTTGTTCAACAACATCCACGCTTATTAGTCATGACATAGTATAAACAGTGTTTTTGAGTTGAATATTCCAAGCACTCTGTTAGTGTTTATGTTATGTTTTAATAAAATAAAAAGGAGACAAAATGAGCCTTGAAGAAGATTTCAATTCTGCAGCTGAACGTGCGACCCAGCTTCCAAAGCGTCCACCAAATGATATTATGCTCCAACTTTATGCACTTTATAAACAAGCTAACGAAGGCGATGTAACAGGCGACCGTCCAGGCTTTGCCGATTTTGAAGGTCGGGCAAAGTTTGATAGCTGGAATAAACTCCAGGGGAAATCTGGCGAAGATGCGAAGCAGGAATATATTTCTCTTGTCGAAAAACTAGAACAAGAAGTTGCCGAATAAAAACTTCATGCCATTCGATCTTTCCTTAATAGATCTAGTTGAACGCATCAAGTCAGGAGAACTCCGTGCAGAGGCAGTGATGGAGGCAGTTTATTCCCGGATTAATCAGTACAACTCTTCGTTGAATGTCTACCGTAGTCTTTTGCCGCGTGAAATTGCAATTTCTCGTGCACGTATAATAGACGAGGAAATTTCTTCCGGAAAGACCCTTGGCAAACTTGCAGGTATTCCGGTATCGATTAAAGACAATATCTGTATCAAAGATCCGGAGTTGAGCAATGCATGTGGTTCACAAATTCTGGGTGAATATCACTCTCCATACAATGCAACTGTAGTAGAGAAATTATTGCAGGAAGATGCAGTTATTATTGGAACTACGAATATGGACGAGTTCGCAATGGGGTCGTCCACAGAAAATTCTTTTTTCAGTCCGACCCGTAATCCGTGGGATACGGAACGTGTTCCGGGTGGAAGTAGTGGCGGTGCGGCGGTTTCTGTTGCTTCCGGAATGGCCTTGTTGGCTCTCGGTTCTGATACCGGAGGTTCGGTGCGCCAACCGGCTTCGATGTGCGGTGTTTCCGGATTAAAGCCATCTTACGGCACTGTTTCGCGTTACGGCCTGGTGGCTTTTGGTTCGTCTCTAGATCAAATCGGTTGCCTTGCACCCAGTGCTGCGGATTGCCGTTATGCCTTTTCAATCATTCACGGACACGATCCGCACGAAAGTACTTCTGCAAAAATAGAATTATCAGCGGCTCCAGATGTCGCAAAACTCTCCGGTTTGCGGGTTTGTCTTCCGGATGAATATGTAGCTGCAGAATCTTTTGATCCGGATGTTGTAGGGAGCGTTCATGAGTTAGAGGCACTGTTGCAGAAACACGGTGCAACGGTTGAACGGCGTTCACTGGATTTTCTGAAATATGTTATTCCAACTTATTACGTCCTCGCTTTTGCAGAAGCCAGTTCCAACCTGGGACGTTTCGACGGAATTCGTTACGGAATAAGGAAGCAGGATCAGCCATCCTTGAAATCACTATACACATCTACCAGGAAAAAGGGTTTTGGTGTGGAAGTAAAACGCAGAATCATGCTTGGAACATTTGTACTCAGTTCAGGTTATTATGATCAATATTATGGACGAGCTGTGCAGGTGAGGGCTTGGATGGAAAAACAAGTGGCATTGCTGTTTGAGGAATTTGATTTTATACTGGGACCAGTTTCTCCTTTTCCTGCATTCAAGTTAGGAGAAAAAAATGAAGATCCACTGGCAATGTACTTGGCAGATATTTGCAGTGTACTTGCAAACCTGACACGAACACCTGCAATCTCAATTCCTGGAAGACCAACCAGTGACGGATTACCAGTTGGGTTACAATTAATGGGCCGGCGTTTTGAAGATCATAACCTTTTAGCAACCGCATCTGCCATTCAAGAACTGACTGCATTTCATAAACTGCGACCAGAAAAAGTTTTTGCAACAAAACCATAAAACATGAAAAGTGGATTGCAAATCTGCAATCAAAGAATCTTAAATCTCAAACCTGAAACCTGACTGAATGCTTGATCTAAAAATAATCAGAAGCCAGCCTGAAGTAATTGCAGAGAATTGCCGAAAACGGAACGTTGACGTTGATATTGAAAAATTGTTAGCACTTGATGAGCAAGTACGGCAGATTACATCTGAAGTTGATTCTGTCAGACAACGACGGAATGACATCAGTAATAAAATGAAAGGCAAAATTCCACCTGAGGAACGTCAGCCTCTGATTGAAGAATCAAAAAACTTGCGTGAAGAAGAGTCGGAAAAAGATTCAATACTTCGAGAACTGCTTGAGCAGCGGCTTGATTTGCACAAGCAGGTTCCAAACTTGACACATCCAGAATCTCCGGAAGGTTTTACTGATGAAGAAAATGTTCCAATTCGGGAAGTTGGAACAAAACGCGAATTTGATTTTGAACCTAAGGACCATGTTGAGTTAATGGAAGCACTTGATTTGATTGACTTTGACGGAGGTGCAAAAGTTTCTGGACAAAAGTTTTACTACCTCAAAAATCAGGCTGTATTTTTGGAATTAGCTTTGGCCCAATATGCCCTGAGTTTGCTGCAAAAAGAAGGATTTACAGTACATATTACACCGGACTTGGCTCGGCATCAGATTTTGGACGGTATTGGATTTAATCCACGTGGTGCAGAAACACAGATTTATTCAGTAGAAGAATCGGATCTCTGTCTGATTGCGACTGCAGAAATAACTTTGGGCGGTTTGTTGATCGATCAGGTACTCCAACCGGAACAGTTACCGATTCTGTATGCAGGGCTTTCTCATTGTTACCGCACAGAAGCAGGTGCGGCCGGACGTGAATCACGAGGATTATACAGGGTACATCAGTTTTCTAAAATAGAAATGTTTGCCTTTACCCATCCAGATAAGTCTGAAGAAATGCATGAAAAAATGCGTGAAATTGAGGAACAAATTTACCAGGATTTGGAGATCCCATATCAGCTGGTTAATATTTGCGTAGGTGACCTTGGAGGAGCAGCTTATCGCAAATATGATTTGGAAGCCTGGATGCCGGGGCGTGGCAAATGGGGCGAGGTGACATCCACTTCAAACTGTACAGATTATCAGTCACGTCGCATGAACATTCGCTTTAAAGACCCGGAAACAGGAAAAAACAGATTTGTCCATATGCTAAATGGAACTGCAATTGCGGTTTCCAGAACTTTGATTGCCCTCATAGAGAATGGTCAACAAAAAGACGGTTCAATTAAACTCCCGCGTTGTTTGAATATTAAGGATATTCCAGCACCTGCTTCCGGATAATAGTATTTTTGTCTTTCAATTGAGTTGTTTTAGTTTTAATGTATGCATTCTTAATAACCCTTTGCCCAAAAAAATAATATGAAAATACTCGCAATTTTAACAATTTTTATTATTTCTTCAACTTTTGTTTTTGGGGAATTGCCCATTGGTGAAGTTCCGCCAACAATTGTTCTAAAAGATGATTTAGGTGGAAGACTTGATGGTACTCAGTGGAGCAGTGAGGAATTGGTTTCCGGAAAAGTCCTTGTCCTTTTTTATGTCGATCCGGACGAATCTGATCTGAACAACCATGTAAGTGAAGCTCTCAAGGCAGAAAAATACCCTCCAGAAAATTATGGTTCTGTTGCAGTCATCAACATGGCAGCAACATGGCTTCCAAATTTTGCGATTAACATCAAACTGAAAAGCAAACAAGAGGAATATAAAACAACAGTCTATGTAAAAGACCTTGAAAAAACTCTTGTTCAAAAGTGGGGGTTAAGTGATGATAACAGTAACGTAGTGCTCTTCTCTAAAGATGGGAAAGTACTTTATAGTGTTGATGGTAAATTCACTGATACGCAGGTTAAGGAAATAGTAAAAACCGTTTGGGATAATTTGTAGTAGTGGAAGACTCAAAATTCGGTTGATTATTAATCAGTTTGACTTCGCAAATTTCTTTCGGGCCTGAACAGCAAGTTCGTCGCAGCGGTCATTTTCGGGATTCCCGGAATGACCTTTGACCCAATGCCATGAAACTTCATGCTTCTTACTGACTTCGAGCAGACGAAGCCAGAGGTCTTTATTTGCAACAGGTTTTCTTGCTTTACTTTTCCAGCCGTTATTCTGCCAATTATTTAACCAGTTTTTCTCAAATGCATTTTTTAGATAACTGGAATCTGTGTAGAGTTTAACAACACATGATTTTTTTAAGGCTTCCAGGGCTTTGATGGCAGCAGTCATTTCCATACGGTTATTAGTAGAGTCAACTTCAGAGCCGGAAAGTTCGGTGCGGAGATTGTGTTCTTTGGAAATCAAAACTGCTCCCCAACCTCCAATTCCCGGATTAGGCGAGCAGGCACCATCGGTGTAAATTGTAACTGATGTTTTTAGCATTTTTTTGTGAATTTGTCTTTTGAAGAATCAAAGTATAACAGAAAGAACATCTGACTGCGATTTCAAACTGCATTTTTTTAGTAATTTCTGCTTGTTGAGTTTGTGGGGCAGATGAATATTGATTTTAAACAATTTGGAACATGGATCTATGTTGATCCGGATGAACAGAGTATAGAGCTTTTAGAAGAGACTCTTAATTTAGACATGCTTTGTGAATTATTACGTTGTGACTCTACTGATATGGAAGAGTTGGGGAAGGAGCATCGCAGGAAAGACAGACAGAATGGGAATTTAATGAAAATCCATGTTGGGGTCCAATACTGATTGTCAAAATCGGAAAAGAAGATTCCAGGCTTGAAACCTGTGATGAGGATGATCTGGCGGTAATAGTGCCACTGGTAAAATTTTTAGACTGACAAAAAAAGGAATAATTAGATATGAATGTTTCAACTTTTCGCGCATTGGTGGTCAGTAAAACTGACGAAAAAACTTTTACCCGTGAAATCACCGAGCGCTCAATCAGCGATCTTCCGGAAGGTGAGGTGCTCATCCGGGTACATTTTTCTTCACTGAATTATAAAGACGGGCTTTCATGCATTGGAAATCCAGGTGTAACTCGCAATTATCCTCACACGCCTGGAATAGACGCATCTGGAAAGGTTACAGAAAGTTCGGATTCGCAGTTCAAGACCGGTGATTCTGTGATTGTCACCAGTTATGATTTAGGTATGAATACCTCCGGAGGTTTTGGAGAATACATACGCGTTCCTGCTGATTGGGTGGTTCCACTTCCGGAAGGTCTTTCTTTCAAAGATGCAATGGTTTATGGTACAGCAGGTTTCACGGCTGCTCTTTCGGTTCATGCACTGCAAAAACACGGAGTGTCTCCGGAGCAGGGTGAAATCGTAGTGACCGGTTCAACAGGAGGTGTCGGGAGCATATCAGTAGCTCTATTGTCACATTTGGGATACAATGTTGTAGCAGCAACAGGAAAAACAAATGAAACAGAATATTTGAGCGGATTAGGTGCAAAAGAAATCATTCATCGAGATGAAGTAAAAGATGATTCAAATAAACCTTTGTTGAGAGAACGCTGGGCTGGAGCAATAGATACAGTTGGAGGTACTACTTTAGCTACGTTGCTTAAAGCGACAAAACGCGGAGGGGCAGTTGCGTCCACAGGGTTGGTTGATTCAGCTGATTTACCGACATCAGTTTTTCCGTTTATTTTACGCGGAGTGAGTTTGTTAGGTATTGATTCCGGATTTACCCCGACGAAACTGCGTCGGGAAATTTGGAACAAACTTGCAGGCGACTGGAAATTATCACAACTGGATCAGTTGAAAATTGATTGTAATCTGGAGGGACTGGATCCGGAAATTGACAAGATCCTTGCTGGTGGTCAGCGTGGACGTGTGGTGGTGGATCTGCAGTAGAATGACTGCCGTAATTTTAATACAAATCAGGAGATAATCATGAGTGATACGATTAAATATTTGCTTCCCGAAACTGAAATACCAAAAGACTGGTACAATATTGTTGCAGATCTTCCGGAGCCGCCTCCGCCAGTTCTGCATCCAGGTACACATGAACCGGTAGG
>JYMV01025437.1_pt1 | contig 32907 bp, 24 predicted proteins | sample 338911 | NCBI WGS metagenome assembly JYMV01 (sample SAMN03354496, study PRJNA234377) | hydrothermal vent metagenome | biome: Deep sea; feature: Hydrothermal plumes at the Eastern Lau Spreading Center, Western Pacific Ocean; material: Seawater | place: Tonga | collected 2009 | depth 2000 m m
CTGAGATAGTTTGATGGAATGGGCTGGGAAGCGAGTCTTTGTCACTGGCGGGGCTGGATTCATCGGTTCTCATCTCTCTGCGCAACTTCTCTCTTTAGGCGCCCATGTAACAGTAATAGACGACTTATCAGCCGGAGATATGGAGAGAGTTCCAAACGGTGTAAGTATCATTGAAGGTTGCATCACCGACTCCGCCTCGTTATCAAATGGCATGCAGAATTCGGATGCGATTTTCCATCTTGCAGCCATTGCATCAGTGCCATTGTGTGAAGCAGACCCAGCGTGGTCGGATAAGGTAAATCTTCAAGCAAGCCTTGAGATAATTTCAACTGCTAATTGCCCCGTAATCTTTGCTAGTAGTGCAGCGATTTACGGTGAACCTGTTGAAATCCCAATCACCGAGAATCATCCCATTACCCCTGTCGGGTATTATGGTCATCAAAAAGCCGCTATTGATGCAACAATCTGTTCTTTAGGTTCACAATCAACACCAGCCAGTGCACTACGATTCTTCAATGTCTATGGTGCAGGGCAAGACCCCTCTTCACAATATAGCGGTGTGTTGTCAATTTTCATTGAGCGCGCATCAACTGGAGGCCATATTACCATATTTGGGGATGGTGAACAAACTAGAGATTTCATCCATGTTTCGGATGTTGTTCAAGCTCTACTTTTGGTAGGTTCTTCTCTTCTAGATGATGGTGTATCATCACCAGCACACGCTTCTGCGTTCAACATCTGTACCGGTTCCCCAGTAACCCTCAATGAGGTGGTGGAAGTAATATCTTCTCAGGTGGGGAGAGAAGTTACTGTAGCCTATGAGGACGGCCGTGACGGGGACATCAAGCACAGTAGTGGCGACTCAACGAAACTACAATCAACATTTGATTGGAGGCCGGAAACATCTCTTACAGATGGTCTTTCATCGCTCATATCTCAATCTAATTAATTGGATATCGGAAAAATCTTCGAACCAATAATTTACGCATTATTCTAACTCCATCATGGATGCTTCCTAGTTTTGCAGTCCCTAATCGATTATGGTATCTGATTGGCACTTCTCTAATCCGCATCTTATTGTGACAGCATGCCGCATACATTTCTGCCTCAATCTCAAACGAGATAGAATTCAGATGCATGGCACAAATTGCTTCCCGCTTGAAAGCCCAAAAGCCGGTACATAAATCGCTGATAAAATTCCTGTATAGGGCAACAGCCGACCATGTTAGAATGTGGTTTCCGAGGTAGTTCACCCGCCCCATCGCTCCATCATCCATATCTCCTCTAAGGCGTGAGCCAATTACTACATCACATTCTCCTGCATCCATTCGTTGCAGGAGATGGGGAATATCTCCTGGATTGTAAGTGCCGTCTGGGTCAAGCATCACAAGTGCTTCATCACCACTTTCAATATAGTGTTTAAACGCTTGACGTAAGCCCATACCTTTACCGATTCCACCTCGTTGGTCGTAAACAGTAATGCCCAAATCTTGAGCCACTTTTACAGTTCCATCAGTAGAATATCCGTCAACTAAAACGAGTCTATGGTTCCATCCCATATTTTTCAGTTCAGTAGTTGGAATCATTTCCACAACAACCGCTAGGCCTTGGACCTCATTGCGAGCCGGCAGAAGAATGGTAAGATTCCTCATCTGTTTTTCCATGCTACCAACTCCTTCATTCAACCATCGGTCTGAGTTCAACCCAATGTATCCTCACTCCATCATGGTCAATCAACTGATCCCCACGACCGGTGATGGCCAATGGATTCACCCAACTGCTACCACCTCCAGAGACTACAATTTCAACTTTCAATTCATCTGCTAGGCTTGTTTTTATGATGAGAGTTAATTGCTGCCAACCCCCATCAGTGGTGTAGTGCCTACCTTCAATTTCAGTACCATCAATAGAATAGATTCCCACTGACAATCCAGCAGGTGCATCTACCATGACATTGATTTTCACAGTCTGGTCCCGACTCCCTCTTTCAAGGGGGACACTCAATGAGATGTCTCCTTGACTAAGGAAAGGATGTGAATCAGGACGGTTCATCAACTGGTCAGCATCAACCATCCACCAAGGGTCAGCTCTCCATTGACATGGGTCAATACAAGATTGTTCATCAGGATATACAAATGTGCTACTGGTTGCAGACCTACTAGTAGGAATTTCCTTCAATGTCCATAGTCGACTACCATCAATATCTCTGCTTATTTCCCAATATGGTGAAATCGCAAAAACCTCACCAAAGGTGCCCATTGGACTAGTTAGGGCATGGGTCACTCCAAATTGTCGCAGGGTTTCAGTGTCATCCTGAAGAATCGCTGTGCGCACATGTCCTTGGTTATTCACTCGAACATCCACTAAACCAAGAGAAGGGAAAGTGGTCAAGCCAATTTGTGCATCAATATCGTATGCGTTTCCCCAATGTGCATCCTCTGTGAACAGTACCGAACCTGCAGGAAGTGTTAGAGTGCTCATTAAATCTCGGTCACCTTTTGTCTGTACACTAAGTTCATCGTGACTTGAAAGTTCAATTAACAGTGCATTTGCTATTGTTAATTGGAAAATAACGAAGATGAATACCGCGGCCATCCACTTTTTGTCTATGGGTTTTGGTAAGTTCATTGGTAACCACATTAATGCAGATTCCTCGTCAGTTGCTTCCTTTGCACTGGCTGAAATTTCATCAGCGCTTAAATTCCGACTTGCCTCAAGCATTTCTTGCACCATCGCTTCCCCGTCCTGGTCAACTGAGATTGGTCTTTCTCTTGGAGTTAATTTCACACTATGTGAAAGAATAATTCCGCCAACTATTGCCAATGGGATGTGGAAGGCGTGCAGAGCCATGCTGTAGAGTACATACGATAGTAGAGTAAGGAATGAGAAGGCGATGACTCCATTGAACAGGTGGACTAGAGTCAGAATCCAGTTGATACTAATCCAAACAGCTAACATAACCACTTCAATACTGGCTCTAGTTCTCCATAAAGCCCATCCAGCTAAGGCAATAGCGATTGGGCCGTTGAACATTATCAGGCTAAATCCACCTTGCCATCCATATTCCGAAAATACAGGTTCCGAAAGCAACCTTGGTGCAAAGGTAACCAGCACTATATACGCAGCAATGCTGAGTATCACTGTTGATGTTAGTGCTAGACGACTGACGGCAATTTGCCGTCTCATTCCAAATCTATGAGTAATAAGATAGGCACCAAGTAAGGTTCCTAGATAGAGTGCCCCAGTTGGGTGAATAGCTCCTGTGGTGATGACACAAATAGCGAATAAAATGTCCTGCCCTCGCCTTCTCTCAGCAATTGGTCTTAGTAGAACTAACAGGCCTATTACCAAACCAAGTTGACTGGCTACTGTGGGATATCCTGAATCATGGGCCTTAACAAAAAGTGCGGGCACAAGTGCTAAGCAAAGTAGAGTTGGACCACTTGCCCCCCATCGATCAGCAGCTCCTGCTATGCCCCATAATAGTGCAAAAAGCGAGAGTTGGCCAACTAGATGGATAGCACTAGCTGGAGAGATTCCTATTACAGATTCCAGCAGTGCTGCAGTTGCAGGTAGGGCTGGAGGATATGTCCAATTTCCCTCAGAGATTGCTGGTAAGGACAAATCTCCACTAGTTGCTAAACGATGTGAAAGTGTTGAGAATCCAATCCAATCAACCCCATTTGGATATTCGAATAGTAGAAGCGGGAGGAGTGAAAGAAGAGCCGCAGTTGCCAATGCTAGCGGCAACCACCAAGAGCGAGAAGATGCTAGGTCAATAGCTAGATTTTTCTTATCCTCAATATCCTCCTCTAATTCAGTAGTTTCGCCATTTAATGATTCAGTTTCAATGGCTTTTGGCAGTTCACCTTCAGATTCAATTAGGTCTGCACGTTCTTCCATTAACTCCCACTGTGTTAGTCGGCGAACTCGAATTACATCTCTCTTCCAGTGAAATACTACTGCTATACAATTTGCAATAATTAACAGCAACATTAGAGTTGCAGAATCAAATTCCCCAGTGATGACTACCATCCATCCTGAAATACCAAAAACCACCAACAGAGAAATTGCTGGTAACAGCATCACTTTGCGAAAGGTGTCTGCTAGAGGGTCAAGAATTTTTATAATGAAAAGTCCAGGAAAGAGTCCACTTCCAAAAAGGAGAGTAGCGCCAGCCACAAGATGCCACAAAACAGTCGCAAACTCTCCCTCCATCACATTCCCTAGAGCGCATCACTCTTCAAGTGATGCGAAAATCACATCATCGATTTCAAGTGCAAACACTGTATCGCACTCATCATGGAGGCGTCAATTGATTGGGCTGGGCAGAAGTTCTCCCAAGTCGTGAAACTTCCGGAAAAGTATGGTGTTTTAGACCTCACTGGTGGGGTAATTCCAGAATCAAATTTTGAGTACTCAATTGGACGTTACGATGAGGATAGACGGGGGTTATACAACACCGACATTTTTGAGGGAAAGCGATTCATTCACATGGGTATCGATATTGGTGGACCTATAGGGACTGAGTGTCACGCTTTTACCAATTGTGAAATATCTCATTTTGGCTACAATCCTGCGGCTGGAGATTATGGCAATGTCGTGATAACAAAACAGGAAATTGATGGTGTGAATGTGTGGGCCCTTTTTGGTCATTTGAGCAGTACTTCTTTGGCTGGTAAAAAGATAGGTCAGAAATTGTCAGCAGGTGAAGTGTTGGGATGGTTTGGTGAATATTCTGAGAATGGAGGCTGGGAGCCGCATTTACATTTTCAGCTCTCGCTTGTTGAGCCAACCACTCATGATTTACCAGGTGTGGTATCACCTGCTGAAAGAGAACAGGGTTTGATGGATTTCCCAGATCCTCGCCTAGTACTAGGTGAACTTTACTGACCAAGATGTTCTTTGAGGCTTTGAATAGAACCAATAGCACTAGGGTCTTTACCACGTAAAATTGCTACCGCGCAGGAAATCCAGTCCATTGCGATGCAAGAGTAGAGCATTGCTTCGAGAAGTGACTCGCCTTCACAATGAAGTTGCCAAGCGACATCAATTTCGACATTTTCCATCATCCAATCAACTCGCTTCTCAACTCTTTCATGCATTCCACTCCAAGTGAGTAAAATGAGGGCTTGGCTATTTTTTGCTGATTCATCAGTCCAAGCAATTATCTCATTGTGATTCATCTCTGGGAGTGAATTAGAGCGAGCAAAAACCCCCCCATTCTCATTGAGTTGATTAACGAATCTAGTTCCGGCGCATTCTAGTTCTGCAGCGGTAACTATCCCAACTTCTCGGTTAAGCAGAGTTTGGGCTAGAGCAAGTGAAGGTGAGTCCGGATTATTGACAAAATTAAACTCTTCAACAGTCTCTTCTAATCTCTCAATTAGGCCTGATAAATTCTCATTTGGGATAATTCCTTGAGATATTGATGTGCGTAGCAGTGCCCCGAATAGGTGGCCAAAAGCCGAGCGAGGAGGTTGTCCGCCTGGAACTGAAATATGATTACCGAATTCCGCAAGTTTTCCACCGCTTGAAATCACTACAATGTCAAGGCCTTTTTCAACCGCCTCAGAGGTGGCGTCAAGAGTTTCTTCGGTATTTCCTGAATATGAAGTTGCGACAACTAATGAGTCATCTTCTATCCAATTTGGAAGTTGATAATTACGCCAAGTTGTAACTTGAGTATCACCTTGATAATTTGCTAGTGAAGCTAGGAAATCTCCTGCCGCTGCCGAGCCACCCATTCCTAGACACAGAACAGATGAGGGTGTTGTAGGGTTGACTTCAATTGTATCATCAATCTTCATCTGTGTAGCAAAATCAGTGGGGAAAAGGCGCAGAAACCCTAGCATATCTTCGCTATCAAGAGACGCGACTAAATCTGCAATTTCTACATCACTCACCAATACCACCGCCTGCTAATGTGGGCAGAGCGACCCATTCATCTGCTATCAAAGCGATGCGCAAAGAACTCTGAACACCATCATCATCGTATGGGAGTGAAACTGCCTTCACTTTCCAATCACTCGGGTCCATGAATTCAGCAGCCGAAGAATCTCGATTCAATACTTCAATCACAATATGTTCACTCACTCGGCTAACCACGTTAGTCTTCTCTAAGTCTCTCCAAGTTAAGCCAGTCCTCTGTAATCGCTCAACGGCTGAGATGATTGCACCTTCTTTCTGCCACGAAGCGATTAACCAATACTTGTCTTTGCGGCGAATCACATCCCCAATATCAAATGCTGGTTTTCGATATGATATAGTCAATCTTGTTAGGTCTTCTCCGTCTTTTCGTCCAACCACACTGTTTGTTTCTTTTGAAGTCCCACCGAAATTTCTCAGCAGGTGCTTTGTCCATCCCCGCGCAAGTGCTTTGTTGCCTAGAACCATATCATAGCCCCCCTGAACATCACCTTCGCTGTTTATGAAAAACATCGGGTCTGGGTCAATACCTCCTAAATAGTCGTCAAAAGTATCCCTTAGTGCCTTCAATTCGGATTCTGAAAGGCGGCGACCAGATGAGCGAAGTTGCACGGTCGCCTCAAAATAATTTCCAGCTTTGCGCGTACAAGTTGGGCAAACAGCATTTGAAATTCTCACCATTGTTGAATGAATACTCTCAAATTCAAGCCCGCCGATAAATCCGCTAACTTGCACCGAAAGTCTAGTATTTCTATCATCCATGACTTCTCTTAATATACCGATTCCTAAGGCTTCAGTATCATTGTGAACCTCAATTGATTCCGTGACCAATCCTTCTTCGTATTCTTCATCAGGGTGGTGGCCCCAGCGCTTCTCATGTAGATACATCATACATTTTGGACAGCGAAATCCCTGGATAGTTTCAGGTAGAATTGAAAGGGTGGTTCTGTCTTTGAAACATGGTGTACATAATCTTTCAGAGGTCAGTTCACCTTCATTGCCACACAACACGCAAAATGCCTTGCCAAGTGCCATGACGGTGTCCTCCTGATGGTTTTTCGCCACGTGCAGTGCGCTTGAATCCTTTGGTTGCCTAAATTCAGTCCTATTCTTCCTCTACATTTGGTTGAGAGATTCCCAGTGTTGATTCCGCAGCAGAGAGTCGTTCTGATAACTCTCCTACGCGGGCGAGCAGTTTCCAAGTCCAACCGCCGATGATACCAATCATCGCTATATACGCAATCGCTAGAAATAATGTTCCACTCGTCATCTCAAAACCTCGTATCCAATTTTCCTTGTATCTCGGTGAGTCTATCTTCTAAACCGACTATGATATATCGTAACATCACCTGTCCAGCGACTAGGATTTGGAAAGAGAATAAACCGAATAACAAAACCATCAGAATCTGAGGGTCTAATCCGCTGCCTTCGCCACCACCTATAACCGGGCCAGGATGGCGGTTTTGCCAGATTCTAATTGCCATTATTGTGATGGGTACTAAAATGAATCCAAATAAACCTACAGATGAAAAAGTATCTCGTGTATCTTCAGTATCTGGTTGTGCTTGATGTCCCATCACTAAGAATAGTGAGAGAGAGGTTAGAACTGCGTAGGTGTTCAATCTTACATCAGTTAAATCCCACGGAGTCCCCCATTCAGCGGTTCCCCAGATTGGGCCACTGATAATTACACAGAGACCGAAAACAAGTCCAAGTTGAGCACCGACAACGTGTAATTTCCAGCCCCATTCTAAGCGCTTGAGAAACCATGCTCCTGAGCCAATAAAAAGTAGAGTGAAAGCCTGGAATGAAGCCCATGCTGCAGGTACATGCCAAAATAAAATGCGGTATGCTTCTGGTGCTTTCCAATCATCTGGGTTGACACCTGGAGCCCAAGTGAATCCAAGCCACAAAGTGATGGCTGCTAGCATCAATCCTAGAAGAGTCAAGGCGACCGCAACAGTCAGCATCTCCCTTCTCATAAAATTGGTGAATAATCCTTCACCCTTCAAGGTGATGGCCTTCTTTTATCATTCAGAAGCAATCAAAGGCACAAGAATCCAAATTGCCAAAGGCATCAGATAAGTAGCAAGTATTTGGGTGAGGGTTTCATCATTGATAGAGAATTCATCCATGGCTAATAGATCTACAGATAACAGAAATGGCCAAATTAGAATCAATAGAAGTAGTAACACTAGGGTTGCGCCCTGACGAGGAAATGTGCTCTCAAGAGAATGAATTCTAGCCGCGGCTAATGTGAAACAAATGAAACCCCCTGAAACCACCAACATTTGTTGGATATTTCCAAACAGGAAATAGATTGACAGAAGTGCTAGTAGAAAAGGAACGTAGAATTGGTTTTCGATTCGAAAACTCATCTGTAGTGGCTTTCCAAGTTGTGCATTCCACCAATCACCCGCACGGGAGTCTGAAAGGTGGTTCAGATAACCCGGTTTTACTAGTGCTGAGATTAATGCAGGGGTCAGAGCTAATAGGGCAAGCCAAGAGTTGTTTGCAGGTGGTTCAAATTGAGATAACATTCCTACTATTACAACTAAGGCAATCAAGCCAGAAACGGAACGGTTGATGGCTGAAATCCTAGTTCTTTTTTCAAGAGTTGAAGTCCACTTTCCTTGTGGTTTCAAAGCATAGGTATCTACCTTACTATTTGGTAAAGATTTGACTTTCAAAGCATCACGTTTTTGGCTTGTTCCAACCTTGTCCTCAGTAATATTTGAATCACTTACAGTGATGCGTCTAGTGGCTAAATTTGAGAGGCTTTCATCATGCGTAGCGATGATGAAAGCGTGGCCTGATGATGCTAGGTCTGAGATTTGATTTTTTAATGTTTGAATACTCGTCTCGTCTAGCCCTTCAGATGGCTCGTCTAGGAGGACAAGACGCGGCTCGTCGCTAGCCAGAGCAGGCGTGAGTCCAGCAATAATTCCTACCTTCCGTTTCATACCACCAGAAAGCCAAGCTATTCTGTCTTGAGAACGGTGGCGCAAACCCCATTCCTCAAGGAGGTCTGAAACCCATTCTTCATTAGCATCCCTTCTAGAGGTTGATGCCGCAGTTGCGACTCGCTCACTGACAAATTCATCTTGTGAAAACCCACCACTTTGTAGAGCCAATCCGAAGGGTGGTGGTTCGGTTCTACGGCCATCTGAATCTCTGATTGACTGGCCGCTATGCTGTACTTTTCCTGCGCTTAGATTGAGGATACCAGCAGCAGCTTCAATGAGAGTAGATTTACCAGCGCCATTTTCTCCAACAAGAATAACAACATCTCCGCTAACAATCTGTAAATCAACGGAATTCAGGACGGTTGATTTTCCTCTCTTCACTGTCAGTGAAGACAACTCTAGCAAAGGCACCTCACCGTTCATGAGCCGGCGAGAGTGGTTTTTGGCTTGATATCTCCGCATCCACCCATAGGGTGATTTGCAACTTACCTTTCCGCAGACTGAGTCAGATGGCTGGTTTTGAGTGGGCAAGCGTCACAACCCTTGGTTGGGGTTTAATACTCATTTTCCTCATCTTAGCAATCGCTCCAATCGCATACGCTTGGCGACAGCGGATTCCGATTTCGTTAGCCATCGTTATTTCCCTCCTTGCTTGTTGGTTTTTCCAATCAATTCTTCAATACTTTGACACCACTCGCGACTTCCTAACTGTAGCCTTTGCAGTTAACCCACTTTGGCAACCTTCACCATCAGAATTTCATCGATTACTGACTGCTGGCTGGCTACATGCTGTCGGCCGTGGTGGTAGTGATATTGTAATTCAGCATATACTAGGAAATGTGCTTGTAATTGCTTTAGTTGGTGTTCCATTAGAACAGCGTCTTGGAAGAGAGAGATTCCTTCTTGTTTACCTGATCGGTGTACTCGCTGGGAATCTGGCTTGGTGGTTTTCCCATTGGGGTGAATTCCGTTTCGCCTTGGGTGCGAGTGGTGCGGCCTTCGGGTTACTGGGGACCTATTTGGCGTGTTGGCCAAGAGATGAAATTGAGTTTCCCCTAGTGTTGATTCGCAAGTGGCCGGTTTCATTGATTGCGCTTTTGAAAGTTGGTTTAGAAATTTTTCAAGTCGGTATGTTGTATGGCGGTTGGACGGGCTCATCATCAGTTGCTCATCTAGCTCACGTCGGTGGGTTCTTCGTCTGTTATGCCCTTGGGAGAACAATTGCTAGGGGAGGGCCAACCCAACCTGAAATCCGTGACCTTGGTCCGAGTGCAGGCGCCGCTGAAAAGGGAGAGGAATTTTCTCGGAAAAAGAAAATGGGTGGTCTCAAATTTGACCCTTGGGAAGATGCTGAAAAACCTCTGATAGGAAAGGCTGCAAAAGTCTTGGAAAGATTACGAGAAGAAGGCGATGAGTTAGAGACTCGGCGGGCTTGGCTTGAGGAGTTATCAGAAGTCGCTCGGTGTTCGGTGTGCAATTCGGAATTAGATGTTGAAATAAACGATGAAGTTACTAGGTTGGCTTGTTCTAAGAGCCGCAAGCATCTGTTGTGGCCTTAAATTGAAGGTTTTACTCCTATGGAGTAACCACCTTTGATGTGAACTGACTGCAATCGTGCTTATATCACACTTCGGAGTCTTGGACTCCGTTGGGGGATTGATTCTTGTCAAGCCGGACTAATACAACCGCAGTTCTACTCGTCTTGTTGATGCTTGTCCCTAGCATCATTTTGACTTTTTCTTCAGCAAGCCAATATTCCTCATTGGATATCGAATCGGAGGATTCACCAACCTCTGCTTCTCCAGTACCACAACCACCAATCCTAGTTGAGGGGCTACCCCCTCTACTCTGTTCGGAGACAGAAATTTGTCCAACTCCTGTTCGCCTTCCAGACATCCCAGCTGACAGTTGGAGTCATGAAGACCATCAATGGTGGTTTAGATACGGTCCGGATTTAGATTGGAATGGGATGGATGACAGACTCCAATACATCTTAGCAGATGTTTACCCATCACAGTCACCAACCGCAATAACCGGGGAAGACGGCCGACTAACTCTTGCCTTAGTGATTGATTTTGCCTGGCACCCAGAGGAAAGAGAATTGGCGCAAGTGAGAGAGATTTTGCTCTCTCATGGCTGGGTAAGTGAAGAGGGTGATGCTAGATTTTTCACAGTCGGCGAAATAGATTCAATAATTGTTGACAAAGTCCCTCAAAGCGCATTAATGGATATTTACCATCTAGAAGGTGTGGTAGTGATTGAACAACAAAATGTGATGGTCCCTTCAATGGTAGTTGCCTCCAAGGCAATCAAAGCAAGAAGTAGTGAAACCTACACAAGTGGTGCTGATATGTTGGGTGTTCGCGGTGACGGAGTTGTTATCGCAATACTTGATTCAGGAGTTGATAATGAACATCGCTCACTGAATGATTTTGATGATTTAAACGATGACCCAGATAATGATGCTAACTCATACAGCGACCAAAAATGGTTGGCTGGTTTTGATTCTACAGATTCTTTAAACAGCCAAGTATCCGATGGTTCAGTTGACCCGGATGATACAGCAGGACATGGTTCCCATGTTGCTGGTATAGCACTTGGAACTGGTGATGCTAGCAGGAATCACATTGGAATAGCGCCTGGCGCATACCTTGTTGACGTCAAGGTGTTTACTGATATTGGGCGCTCAAATTCCCAATACACTATTGCTGGTATGAACTGGACAATCAATAACAAGAATACCGATTGGGGAAATAATGCTTCAAGCAATGGCATTGATATTATGTCAATGTCTTTTGGTAGGGCTCGCTCACCAATAGGTGGCCAAGATACTGGTGATAATGGTTCAGATGCTGAGGCACGTTTGGTCAATGATGCATGGGATGCTGGAATAGTTCCTATTTGTGCAATGGGGAACGATGGTGCCAACTATGTGGCATCTCCAGCTTCTGCTGACCGTTGTATTGCAGTTGCTGCATCCGATGATGTTGATACCGTTGTTAGAACTGATGATGTTGTTGCAGATTACTCAAATTATGGTCCACGTAATGATGATGGTGATGATGACTCATGGGATGAGTTGAAGCCAGATGTAATTGCTCCAGGGACCAATATTTTCTCAGTTCAGCATGCTGCGAGTGGGCCTATCGGTGGTGCTGTTATGGCAGACGACTCGTATACCGAGATGTCTGGGACTAGTATGTCGACTCCTGTAGTAGCAGGATTGTGTGCCTTAATTTTACAAGCCAATCCATCTTATGAGCCAGATGATGTAAAATCGGCATTGCAAAATTATAGTGAGTTTATCGTTGATGAAATCACTTCAATAAATGGCCAATCATGGAATGCAAGTGAAGGATTTGGACGGGTTGACGCGGTTCAAGTTCTTGAAAAGAGTGGCGGTGGTGGTGGAGGTGGTAGCCCAAGTGCTGCAGGCCGTTGGGTAAGTCTCCATTTGCCAAATAACGGAACATGGATGAATGTAGGTGACACCTATCGTTTGCGTGGCAACGCTTCTATTCCAGCATCAGAATTATTTGATTCAAACAACAGTATTGTTTCGATTAGAATATCAGCGAGATACACCTATTGGTCACCCAATTCTAATCTAAATAATCGTACAGCCTTCGGTTGGACAAATGCGACTGGGGTTGACAACTGGACATTTGATTTCACTCCTGAACTATGGCATGATGGTGCAGGCCTATACATGGAAGTCCGTGCCTTAGATAATTTAGGAAGATGGTCACAACCTGCATGGGCTGAATATAAAATTGGTGAATCGACATTAACTTTAATTGAGCCCAGTGGGCATGGCTCTGTGTCTGGAGATGTTGAACTAAAGGGTGAGTACAAGGCTGTTAATGGTCAGAGAATTGAATACCGAATCGGCTCAATTGATGATTGGCAGTTAGCGTCAGATAACATTGCATATCCCTACGTTTGTGTTGAAGCAAACAGAGATGATTGTGATGCGAGAGAATGGTCTGTAATGTGGGATTCGACTGAAGTTTATGATGGGGGATGGGTGCTTTACACGCGACTTGTATCAGATAATGGCAGGATTAGTGACCCAATTGACCGTTATATCAATGTGGATAACATACCAGCAGCGCCAGACCTTGAACCGGTTAGTGACATTGTTATCACTGAGAATGGTATTCCCGTGAGTACTGCTTTTGTAGGTACATTCCTTGATGTAGAAGTCACGATACGCAATAGTGGAGATGCTCATGCACGAAACTTTGAAGTTATCTTAATTGATGATGGCTCTCAAGTAGCAATTCAAACAATTAGTAAACTAGATTCAACTAAATCACTAGCGCTTAATCTTGGATTCCACCCTACTACAGCAGGTTCACACAACCTTGAGGTAATCATTGATCCAAATGACCAAGAAGAGGAATCACGTGAAGATAACAATGAAGTTTCAACAAGTTTCACTATCAACAACAGGCCTAGTGGAGTAGATCTTGCAATACGGCAAGGTGCTGCAATTACGAAACCATCGGTTTCCAATCCAAACGGAGATGTCACCATAGAAATCCGAGTTGAAAACCTAGCCGGAGATGGTTCTTCAGGAGCAACATTTAGTTTAGAAAAATGGAGTGACTTAGGGTGGGAGTCACTGGAGAGTGGACGTAGTCTAAACATTGTTCCTGGTGCGGGTTTTGTGGTGGTTCCTTTCACATTATATGAAGGCACGCTTGACCCTGGACTGGTGAAATTCCGTGCTACCGTTTCCCTTGAAGGTGGCCAAGATTTGAATCCAGATAACAATCAACTTGAGTTCACTTTACTAGTAGATGAAGCTCAATTACAGGGCGCTAGAAGTCTAGACCTACCTGGTGGCCATGAAGTACTAGGTTTCTTTGGGCTTAGGGGTGAAAACCTCATGTTTACCGGTGAAGGTTCTTCGCTTTGGGTACACCGAATTAACTCTCAATATGACCTAATAACTTGCCTAGAATTAGAAAATGATTGGGCCGGTGAATTCACAATAGATAATGGTGAATCAGATAGTGCTTATGTGAGTTGGACACGTCGATACACTGACCAATTCGGCGTGACTCTTTCAACCCTAACTTTCTCATCTGTCGATCTTTCATGCACTTCTACCGTAAAAATGGATTTGTTGCCTTCTCTAATGTTAGCAGAAGGAACCTATTGGGGGATTGATTTGACCGTAAATGGTGGTGAAGCGCTGATTGGCGGCTATCATCGAGATTTATTCACTAGTGGAACTTACGATGATGTAACATCTATTTTCCTTCTTGCAGCAGAATCTCCTCTTGATAGCGAATCTTGGAACTTGACTGAAGATATAGTGTCTGATTTAGAACCACCAATTAACAGGGAAGGCAGTGTAAAAGTGGCACATGGTGATGATTGGACTCACATCACCTATCAAGCCAACCGAGATGATGAAACCGGTGTTGAGAGGGTTGGAACCTTCTATGCTCATGGTAGATTAGGCATAGGTAACTGGTCATTCCGAATTGCCGTGGGTGATCAAACCACGATAAGCGAGTTAGCGGTTCTTCCAGATAACAAAGGTACGGATGTAGTAGTGATGGCATGGCGTGAGGGAACAGGCCAAGACGCCACCCTAGTAGTTGTCAGAGCTGACAGCAGTATGCAAACTCAAGATACAGTGAATCTGTCAGCACCAGGGATGGGAATGATTCAGTTCGTTAAAACCAAACGTGGAATCCAGATGTTCCATGATTCAGTAGGTCCGTCAGGGCGCCAAATAGTCTATTCAATTATTGAGGCGAATCAAACCATCATTGGTACTCCAATAGGTGAAGGTGAATTGATGAGCGTTGGGCGTTCTGACATCGCCGGAGAAACACATCTGTTTTATCTCTCTCCAACTCAAGACTGGCGAGCTAGAATGCTTATTGATGACAGTGCGCTAGATATACCAAATCAGGGTATACTTGATAGAATTAGAATTTGGACTGGTCTAGATGCTAGCACCTTTACATTGGCTGTGAGAATTGTGGGAGTCGCTTTAGCGGTCGGTTGTTTGCTGGTATTCTTAGCCTCTGCAGGGATAATCACTCATCGGAGAAGACAAGGTCCAAAATTAATAGTTGAAATTGAAGATGATGAAGAGGTCATTGATGTTGATGAAGATTATGTGAGTATAATCGAAGAAGATGAAGATGAGTCCCAAAATATTGATTCATCAGAGAAATCTGATTTAAGCGATATAGAAGATGAAAATGTTTCAGAATTAATTGAAGCAGGTGAAAGTAAAACCGATTTAATTGATGATGATTCTGGGGAAGAGGATGGCACCACTAGGCGGCAAAAGAGGCGACAAGAGCGCCGCAAAGCAGCAGAGCCAAAACCTGAAGAATTACCAGCACCACCTTCACCGTCTGAATTAGAAGGTGAATTACCACCGCCACCTACGCCGATGGAACTAGGAACTCTACCTCCTCCCCCTGGAATTGATGTTATCTGTGAATGTGGGGCAAACTTCAGGGTCAAATCTATTGAATTGAAGTATGTACCATGTCCTGTATGTTCGGAGCGAATAAATCTGTAAGGTGATTATTATGTGTGGAATTTTTGGATACATTGGAAATCAGCAAGCGACCAACTTGCTGATAAATGGGCTGCGAAGACTTGAATACCGGGGCTACGACTCCTCAGGAATTGCAATTCTTAATTCTAAAATTTCCCATACAAAATGCATTGGCAGAGTTGCAAATCTAGAGTCAGTATTACCTGAGAATATGGATGGGAATTGTGGAATTGCACATACTCGTTGGGCAACTCACGGTGGAGTAACAAAGGAAAATGCACACCCTCATCTATCAGAGGATGGAACCGTTGCAATCATCCACAATGGAATTATTGAAAATTCACGGGCTTTGAGAAATTGGTTAATCGCTGAAGGAGTAACACTCCAGTCCGAAACTGATTCTGAGGTTTTAGCCCACTTGATTCACAGGGCCCGTTGTGATGGTTTGTCTCCTCTCGATTCAGTACGTAGAGCTTTGAGGCAAACACGTGGTACCTGGGGATTGTGTGCCTTGTTTGAAGATGAACAGATGATAGTCTGTGCTAGAAACGGGTCACCTTTGGTAATAGGGGTAGGGGATGGCGAGTCTTTTGTCGCCAGTGATCCACATGCACTCACTCCACATACTCAACGAGTGATTTTCCTCGAAGATGGTGACTTAGCGGTGTTAACAGCAGGCGGTGTTCAGACTTCACGTCTTGATGGAGATAGTTCTGATGCCACTGTCACTACAATTGACCAAAGTTGGGGAGTTGCTGACATCGGTGATTTCCCTCACTTCATGTTGAAGGAGATTCATGAGCAACCAGAATCCCTTCGTCAATGTATTTCAGGGAGAACCGTTCTCTCAGAGGGCAATGGAAAGTTAGGTGGATTAGATTTATCAGCAAAAAAGTTGTTAGAGATTTCACATATCAGATTAATTGGTTGTGGCACTGCTCTACACGCTTGTCAAGTTGGTAGATTAGCGATTGAGCATATGGCTAGAGTCCCAACTCAATCGCATGTTGCGAGCGAATTCCGCTACAATAATCCAGTAATTTCTCCAGCAGCACTTTACCTTGCAGTAAGTCAGTCTGGTGAGACTGCAGACACCCTTTCAGCAGTAAAAGAGATTCAACTAAAGGGTGGGACAGTGATGGGGGTCATCAACGTGGTTGGCTCATCAATTGCTCGCCAATGTGGCCGTGGAGTGTATATTCACTCCGGACCAGAACAAGCAGTGGCGTCTACCAAAGCATTCTCTAACATGGTTGCATCATTGACAATTTTTAGTTTACAAATTGGACGTGCTAGGACCCTCTCTAAACGAGATGGTAAACAGGTAGTAAAAGCGTTGAATGCAATTCCCAATCAGGTTGAGAAATACCTAGAAGATAGTGGGCCAATCATGGAAGCGGTTCAGGCAGTGAAGGATGCTCCTCATGTACTATTCCTTGGGCGAGGGGCATCTGCACCAGTGGCTCGAGAAGGCGCTCTGAAATTAATGGAAGTCGCTTACATCCCTTGTCTAGCATACCCTGCTGGAGAAATGAAACATGGGCCAATTGCTTTGCTTGAGGAGGGCAGCCCAGTCGTTGTGATATGCCCAAATGACAAGTTCAGGGCCAAGACCCTATCAAATGTGCAGGAGTGTAAGGCGCGTGGAGCGAAGATTATTCTTATTCATGATGAAGGAGATGATGAAGCGGCGATAGAAGCAGATATTGCCATTGCTGTGCCGGCTACTCATAGTGTAATCTCACCATTATTGACTGTAGTACCACTACAATTGTTAGCATATCATGTAGCAGTTGAACTTGGTAGAGATGTAGACAAACCGCGCAATCTTGCGAAATCAGTTACGGTTGAGTGAATTACCAATTCACAATGGTTTACCATCAAAGTTCAGTTTACTGTAAATCGACTGTTGCTAGAATCCCAGCGATAAGGCTGGTAGCCAAGAACGTGGTTTGTATGTCTCATCTTAACGATGGAGAGTTTCCTCTCAACAGCATCTCCTGTGCGCTCCATTGTGAGATGTATTACACCATCAGATAGATAATCTTCAATTCCAAACTCACCATACTGATTCTTTGATTCACCCATCATTTCACAGATAACAATCCCAGTCAACCCCATTCTACGGATTGCTTCAAAGAATCGAAATACTTCATCACGAGGATTTTCCATTTTGGTAAGTGTAAAGAATGCGCCAAGACTATCAAAAACAACCACCTCAAAGCCGATGCTATCCCGGTAGTTAGCTAATTGCTTGATGAGTTGCCCCATCCAATCTACGCTTTCTGACATACCCTGTGCATCTAGTTGAACTCGAAGGTCTGCTAGGTCAATAATCGCGATGCTACTTCGGACACGTGGGTCTTGGACATCCATCCCCATTCCTGCCATGTGAGTTCCCAAACTGTCTTTTCCTTGCTCTAATGTCACATAGATACCTGAGGTTTTTCCTTCCATCACTGCGTTGTACAACATAGAGAAACCCAAACTTGATTTCATTGAGCCTGATACCCCAGCAAGAAGCACGATATGGCCTTTAGGGATACCCCCCTGCATATTCTCATCAAGTCCCGATATGTAGGTTGGAATCCGTTCTTGTGCACCGCTCACTCTTATTCCCCGCCCCCGCCTACAATGGTCCGCATGATAAACGCGCTCCCCATCCCGTGTAGTTGATGAGCCGTTGCAAAGTGCACCTTGCGAGTGCTTCAAGCCGCCGATATGAATGGCTAAAAGTGCGACTTGATGCTGATTTTGTTGATTTTAGTGCAGCAGGATTACTCAGTGCTGAGCAACTACCGCCAAGTGGCTTAGATGTCAGAAGTCAAGTGCAGAAAATTCTAGCATCAAAAGTTGAAGCGGCTAAGATTGAAATGGCAATTCAGCAGATAGGAGAAATTGAAATTCCAGATTTTATTTTGTTAGCCGATACCCTAGTTGAAGATCCTGATGATTTACAACAGTCATTAGGCCAACCAATTGACCGTACCTCTGCAGCTGGAATGTTACTTCGGCTAAGTGGAAGACGGCACAATGTTTGGTCCGGAACCACCCTTCTAATTAGGAAAGGAGATAGTTGGGAGGAGAAATCCTCTGTTGAACACGCAACTGTTGAAATTAACCAGTTAACCGATAATCAATTTGGTGAGTTGTTAGAGTCAAAAAGTTGGCTTGGAAAAGCAGGTGCATATGACCTCGCTGGGGAAATGGGAAATCATGCTAACCTAATTTCAGGCTCAGAAGTGTGTGTGCTTGGATTTGCACCTTCAATAATTGAGGAATTATTGCAACTTTTATCTCAATGAGTAAACATCAGTATTGTTTTTTCATTCTTCGGGGTCAATATCATCATCTGGCATTTTCAATTTGACAATGATAGCTGCCAGTAACGCTACGATGGCTGCAACAACACAGGCTCCAACCATACCCTCAATGAAAGATTCTCTCGCGGATGCAATCAGTAACGCACCATCTGGATTTCCAGCCGCTAACATTTGCTGACCAATTGTCATCGCCGCAGGAAATGATTCCTGAATAATCGAAGATTTTGCCGATGCTGATGCAGGGATTACAATTGTTGATTGGTAAATCTCGTTGAGTACACTGCCACCTATGGCAATCCCAAGAGCACCACCTACTTCTCGACTCGAGTCATTTGTAGCACTACCCACACCCGCTTTGGATTCTGGAATGGAATCCATCACTGCTGTTGTTGATGGAGCCATTGTCAATCCAATACCCAAGCCTAAGAGGAAGAATGTAGCAGCAATTTGTGGATAACTTGTATCAATATTTACCTGGGTAAATAGAAACAATCCCAATGCTACAAGACACAAACCGGTAGAAATTACATTTGGACGACCGAATTTCGCAACTAATCTATCGCTATTGGCTGCTGCTGGCATCAGGCCTAGTGGTAATGGTAAAAATCGGATGGCTGCAGATAAAGGTGAATGACCTCTAACAAGTTGGAAGTGTAACATTTGCATAAACATGAAAGAGAACATTACGAAGAAGGCCATGGAAATAGCGATTAATCCTATTGTAAATCTCTTGTCTTTGAAGAACTCTAAAGGTAGGAGAGGGTATTCAACTTTCTTTTGCGAATACACAAATAAGAGGATTGTAATGATGAAGATGGCAAACGCACCGACCACTCGAATATCGGTCCAACCTTGGCTAGGCCCCTCAATAATTCCATACAAAAGAGAACCTAAGACAAGCACCGATAAAATTGCTCCACCACCATCAAGGGGTCGTTGTTGTTCATCTTTTGAACGTGGAACAATAATTGCACCTGCGATTAAGGCGATGAGAATGACTGGGACATTAATCAAGAACGCCATTTCCCAATTATAATTTTCAACTGCCCAACCACCAACAAGCAGGCCAATAGGGGCACCTATTCCTGCCATTGCGGCCCAAATACCGATGGCTTTTCCGCGTTCATTAGGTGGGAAGACCACCAATACCACGGATAATGTGGATGGCATTACCAACGCCGCTCCCAGCCCCATAGTTGCTCTCGCAAGGATGACATCAGTGGATGAATCAGCAAAGAATGCTGTCCAAGCAGATGCAGTTCCTACAATCACCAAACCGATCTGTAAGGCTCCTTTACGGCCAAATCGATCCCCTAGTGCACCCATCACTAGGAGAGTCCCACCAAATACAAGGGCATATGCATCCATTATCCATTGTAATTCAGAATTATCTGCACCAAGGCTAGTAGATAGATTTGGAAGTGCTACATTTAGAGTGACATTGTTCAACATCACAATTACAAGACTCAAACTCATTACGCCGAGAATCAACCACCGGTTGTCAGGGTATCGTGATTCTGAATCATCCATGGTTCTGCCCAATGAGTAGAGTATATTATTTTGTTACTTCTAAATTTTTTACTTGGTTACTCAGATTCGCTTGAGAAGTACTCATCATCTGATAAATCGTAATTGTCCATATTACTGTAGTACATTGGCATTCTATGCCATCCATCATGATTAAAAATCCCATCTCGAACCAGCCAAATGAAGAACTCAAGGGCTGCAATTAATAATGCTAGAATGGTTATTGCCACCACAATTTCAGGATTAATTTTACTAAGATGTCCGCCTGCATTCAATGCTAAATAAATTATACCAGTCATTAGGGTTAACATCATGATAACACTAATCCATCTTGTTTTTCTATCTTCAATCTCAATGTGATTATGATCTTCATGTAAATACACCGACGAGCCCCAAACTGTTTGTATCACTACGCCGAAAATTAGCATGAATCTAGTATAGAACATGCCACTTTCTCCCACAAAATAAATTCCCTCATAAATGCCAATTACTGCAGTTGCCAACAGCCAAGAGTGAGCGGAAAGGATTTGAGCGCTGCACTGTTTCCCAGCGAACACATTTTTCCATATTCGGTCTGGTCGTGAAACAAAGAAAATCCACAGAATAGGAGCTGAGATACTAGCTCCTACAACACCATTAGTTATTACCCCACTTTGGTGAAATAGGGATAATAATATGTGTGTAATTACGAGAACAGAAAACACTGCAAAGGCTCTGCCAGTGACTTTTTGGTCCATCAATTGCCACCCCAATCGATCTTGGAAATGGGCAAGAATGAGCGTAAATGTTACCATTAACCAAAACCCATCTAGTATTACTGTCCAAAATAGTATGTAAAACCAATCATTGTGGACGAATATCCAAGATAGAATAGTGACTACTCCTATTACCGGTAGGGAAAGCATTGAGCCAATACCCCATATTCCGACTTTTACATTGTCTTTAGCTGAGCGAGCCTTAGATAATCGCCAGGCGAGTGGTCCTATCAAAATTAATTGCGCCGCCAAAAGTGTAGCCCCCATTTTTGCTAGACTTTCTAGATTTTCATGGTTAGAGGTTAAGATTCCAGCGATAATGAGAATTTGGCCACCAATATTCAATGCCGCAATCGTTGAGATTAGAGAAGGGTCAAATGGTGCCGCTTTGTAATCAAGTGGGAACTTGTCAAATCCAATACCAATAGCCAGCGCCATCCCCCAACCAAGTACTGGTAGGGTACCAATTGCTAAGATTGGAACATTTGAGCCAACTTTTAGCGGTCCGCCAACCCAATCAGTATCACCAAGGAATGTCCAGTACAGTCCAATTACAAAGAGTACTTGGGTCACCGCAGAAACAATGAACAAATCAACGTAAGAGCCGGCTGCCCAATTGTATGACTCCTTTGAGATGCGCCGCATACGAGATGCTCAGGCCACATTAGGCATATAACCAAATAGCCGGATATAGCCGGTTGAAAATGTTTGAATATAAGTCAAATCTCAGTACCTTTTGCTGATTTAATCACTTCAGAAACGATAGACAGGTCCACATTTTTTGACAAATCCCCCCCTTGCTTTAGAGAAGTCCCAACAATGGCACCATCTGCGTGTCGGAGATATTCCGGTAGGTTTTCGGAGTTTGCTCCTGAACCGACTAGTAAAGTAGCCCGAGGTGTAGCAAGTCTAACCCGCGCAAGGTCTTCTGGTGAAGTTGGTTGACCAGTCCCACTACCTGAGACTATCAACGCATCTGCTAGGCCGCGATTCCAGCAATCTTGTGCTTCTCGTTCCAGTATCCATTCTGAATCTAGAGGTGTCGCATGTTTGACACCTACATCTGCGAAGATAGCGATGGGGTGAGCGGAGTCAGGGCCGTGACCAAGTTGTTCACGTAAACGCAGAGTTTCGGCTGCCTTACCTTCAATTAGGCCTTGGTCTGTCATCATCCCGCCAACATGAATGTTGACGCGGATGAAATTTGCTCCACTAGCAATAGCGATAGAAAGTGCCGCAGCAGCATCGTTTCTCAGGACATTGACACCAACAGGAATTGCTTCTGGCCGTGCTACTTCATCAACAATTTTACTTACAATACGACTCATTACAGCGATTGTAACTGGCGTCACTTCACTTCCGTGAAATGGGGCATCACCAAAATTCTCAATCATTATTGCATCACATCCGCCTGCAATCAATGTCCTTGCATCATTGATTGCAAATTGCTCAATTCCGTCAAGGTCTCCGGAAAACCGAGGTGAACCTGGGAGAGGTTGGAGGTGAACCATACCAATTATCGCTCTTTCAGGTAGTGGATTGATTCTAGTCATTTTGTAACCTCATATTCTAGAAGTTATTCATCAATTTCTTAACCAAATCAACATCACTCTACGTCGATCCATTCCCAACAACGTAACATTCCTTCTGCAATATCAACGGTTGATGACCATCCCAGTGCTGCTTGAGCTGCTGAAACGTCAGGTACACGGCGAGTTGAATCACCAGGGTGACCCTCAGTCATCACGATTTCAACATCAGCACCTGTGACTTCACGGGCTAATTCTGCAATGTGGTGGATTGATACCTCATCGGTTGAACCAATATTGAATGAGGCTCCTTGAAGTGGAGAACCATCTAAGCCCTCATCCAGTTCACCAAGTGCAATTATGCCATCAATCAAGTCGCTGTACCATGTGAAACAGCGAGTTTGCGAACCATCTCCATGAAGTGTGATATTCTCACCTCGATGGCATTGGCGAAGGAAAATTGCGGTTACTTGTCCGTGTATATTTCCCATCAATCGCGGGCCATAACCATTGAAAGGTCTGATAATTCTCCCATCTAATCCTCTCTCTTTTACAGCATATTGTACAATAATTTCTCCAAGGTACTTGCTAGCCCCATAAGAATGCCTGAAATGGTCATGTGGGCTGGGAAAAATCGCATCAAGATGTTCTCCTAATGGCATTTCATCTTGCAGGCCAAATGCTTCTGGACTACTAGTGAAAACTAAGCGTGCACCTCTGTCAGTGGCGAATTTGACGACAGTTTCAGTTGTTTTGATGTTAACATCAATTACCAAATCAGGCCGTTCATGAAAGTAACGCGTACCATTAATCGCCGCGAGGTGAAAAACGATATCCACGCCATTCATTTTTTCTTCAGCCTTCTCAAGTTTCTCAACATTTGCGCAATCCCCAAGCACGAAAGTAAAGTCTGGCATAGCCTTGAAATCTACCATGTTTGCTTTGCGGCCACGAAACAAATCATCTACCACTGCAACTGTGTGGCCGCGGGTCAACAATGCTTCAGCAAGATGACTTCCTAAGAAGCCACCTCCTCCAGTTACAAGGCAGCGCATGGGTGGCGGAGAGGGGGGTAGCGTATGGCATTGTTGACCCAAACTTGCTCCGAGCAGTATATTCAATATTAATGGCCTGTAAAAGACATCTCAGAAGATAAATTTGAGAATCTTAGGAGATACAGTAAGGGCATGATTGCCCCTCGATATAAGCCTCGGATTCCTGCTCATGAGCAAGAAGTGGTTCGCGACATGTGAAACACATTACAGTGTCAGTTTCCTCCAATTCTGGATTTACACCTACCCGCTTGTCAAAGACGAAGCACTCTCCATCCCAATGGGCACCACCGCATTCTTCGAAGTAGCCTAATATCCCTCCTTCAAGTTGGTATACTTCGTTAAATCCCTCTTCTAGGAGAACTACCGAAGCCTTCTCACAACGAACACCACCAGTGCAGTACATTACTACTGGAGTACCCTTCAATTCATCAGGAAGTTGCTTAGCTGCAGTTGGGAAGTCACGGAATGATTTGATATTCAAATCGATTGCATTTTGAAATTTTCCCGTTCTCATTTCGTAGTCATTTCTAGCATCAAGAACAATAATTTCTTTTCCCTCGTCTAACCATGATTTGAACTCTGTTGGTTTAATTGAAGGGCCGGTGAATTTTGCTGGTTTTACCTCATCATGGCCCATAGAGATAATCTCTTTTTTGAGTCTGACAAGCATTCGTTTGAAGGGTTGGTCGTCTGAATAACTAGTTTTGACAGGAATTCCCTTGAAGCGTTCATCCTTATCCATGTGAGCGATAAATTTTTCAGTGGATTTTTCTGATCCTGCGACGAAGAAATTTATTCCTTCCTCACTTAGCAGAACAGTTCCTTTCAATTCAAGGTCAACACATAAATCACGTAATGGCCAGCGCATCTCAACTAGGTCGGGAATCGCTACAAATCGGTAGCCTGAGATATTGACGAATTCCCCACTCATGACAATTCCTCTCACTTCTTGCTGATGTGGCTCCCACTTGATTTTAATGGCCAAGAGCAGCAATTCCGGTTGCGTCAAGAATCAACAAAAGTGCCACCATTATCAGTGCTCCTGATACCACTTGAATCATCGCGCTTTTGCCAGTAGCAGCATGATGGACTTCAGGCAATACATCGACAGTTGCAACATATAGGAATGTTCCACCAGCAAATAGAATTGCTAATCCGAGAAACTGCTCTGATACGTCTCCAAGAAGATAAAATGTCACTAAAATCATGATTGGCGTGGCGAGGCTAAACATCAACACATCCCTAATTGATGCCGAGCGTTCTGCTCTTTCATGCATGCTAAAAAGACCAACACTGAAAGCGGCTGGGACTTTGTGCACTAGAACTGCCAACAAGACCGAAATAGTCAGCACCAATGATTCAGTCAATACTGCTGCTCCAATTGCCAAACCATCGGTGAGAGCATGAATACTTAGTCCGACTACGATGCTGTTAGCATTACTTGGATGGTGGACATGGTCGTGACCATGGTCCTCCTCGTGGTCATGATGCTCCTCGTGAATATCGTGCCCAAATCCGAAACATTCGAGCAAGAGCATTGTCAGGAATCCAGCAAGTATCGCTCCTCCGACTAGCAGTTCTTTGACCCCATTGTTCATGGCAATTTCGAAACCTTCTGGAAGTGCAACTAAGAGCGCAGAAGCGAGTAAAACACCTGCGGCTATTCCAGTCATCCACTTGAGAAGCCCCTCCTTTTCACTAACCTTTGTCCAAAGTGGGAGAAGACCTGCACCCAAACCTATTGCTAGAGTTACCCCTGCTAGCAGTAGCGCATTGGACCCTAACATGAGGTGTGCGAAAGTGTGTTGTGTTTTGACCTATGCGCCAATGCACGGTTCAAGAATAAGCAGTTTCCGAGTTCTTGACTAATTCAGAGATTGATGGAGTAGCATTTATTTGCTGAATAATTGATGGTCAAGTTGATGGTGTAAAACCACCCGCCTCATTACAATGGAGATTCCTGAGCCGCTAGCAAAGATGCTTGCAGGTGAATCTGGGCCGACTAAGCAGAAAGCGGCTCGTTTGGTTGTTGATTTAGCGGCCAGTGCAGGTGCTGACTCATTTGTTGAGTGCGCACATGCACACGTCAGCGGTGTATCAGTGATTACCGGTGGTCACGGATTACGGCGATTTTTAGCAGATTTAGCAGGTGATGACCAAGGAGTTGTTGTAATCCCTACAACTCTCAATTCAGCCGGCTGTGATAGCAATAAGTTTGAGGAGATGGCAATTGAATACGAGGATTTTTTACAGCAACAATTTGAGATTGTAATGGCTTACGAAGGACTTGGCATAGAAGCTACCCTTTCCTGTACTCCTTATGACCAAGGTTTGGATATCGAGGGCATTGGTTCTTGGGCCGAGTCAAATGCAGTGTGCTTTTCCAATTCTTATACTGGATTAGTAACCAATCGCGAATCAGGCCTTTCAGCATTAGCCACTGCTCTAACTGGCTGGGCACCACGTTGGGGTCTTCATTTAGATGAAAATCGTCAGCCAAATATCTTGGTGAATGTTGAGGCAGACATGTCAGATTTAGCGGACTGGAGCGTGCTTGGAGATTGGGTCGGCAAGCAGGTGCAATCCGATTGGAATCTCCCTTGGGGACCCATGCCGTACATTATTGGTTTACCAACATGGGCATCCTTTGAGATGAAGAAAGCACTTGCTGCCGCAGCAGCAAATTATGGCTGCCCGATGTTGTGGGCTGAGGGCCACACCGTCTCACCACCCGATGTTTTGGATTATGAAGGTGAACTTACTTTCACTCAATCAGATCTTGAATCTCGTTATCAAGAACTCGCACCAAATGGCGAAGTGGATTTGATTGTAATCGGTTGCCCGCAAGCGAGTTTGGGTGAAATTCGTACCACCGCTGCAGCAGTTAGAACCCACATGGAATTAGGTAAAAGAATCCCTGATAACAGACTGTGGGTTTTCACCAGCGGCGCTAACTACGAGTTGGCTGATGCCGATGGAACTCTTGACCTATTAGAAGAGGCAGGAGCGCTAATTCTCAAAGATACTTGTCCAGAAGTTACACCATACAATCGTAAATTATTCAATCATTTATTGACAAATTCACTGAAAGCAGAACACTATCTGACAAGTGGGCTAAATCGTATGCCGACATCTGTCGCAAAAATCGAAACCTGTGTTGCTTCAGCATTTGACCCACAACTTTTCTCAGGCCCAAGGCCAACCCTTGACTCTCGTGCGAAGGAACCTCACAGTTCAGGCAAAACTACTCAGAATGGATCATGTGAATTGAGTGGGAAAAACTTGCCAAGTCAAAGAAGTTGGAATGTGTCAGGAAAAGCCCTCGTAACCGACGTACCAATCACCTATTTGGGATATGTAAATCGTGATACAGGGGTCATTGAAGAGCCAGGTCATCCGTTGGATGGAGTTGCTTTGGAAGATACAATTCTGATTTATCCGAAGGGTTCCGGCTCGACCGTTGCTCCATTCGTTTTGATGGGCCTAATTTACACCGGTAAAGGGCCCAAAGCAATAGTAAATCGAGATGTTTGTCCGCTAACTCTGCCAGCCGCATCATTGTTGAATGTACCATATTCATACGGCTTTGATAAGGACCCATGTTTGGCTGTAAACAATGGTGATGAAGTTGAACTGTCACTTGAAAATGGGTCAGTCAGCCTCAAAGTAATATCTCGGTGTGATTAGGACTAATCCGACATCACTTTTTGGCCGCTAAAGGCTGACGCCAACCTTGTCCAAATGCCCGATTAGAAACCCTAGGGGCTGGAGCCATCTGCCAGCGCTTGTGTTCATTGGCATGTAGTCTCTCAAGAATCCATTTTACGAGGGTTTCATCAAAGCCGCTTGCAATCAATGTTGAACTAGAGGCGCCATCCTCAATGTGGGCATGTAAAATTGCATCAAGAGTCTCGTATGGTGGCAGCGTGTCTTCGTCGGTCTGGTCGGGTGCTAGTTCTGCCGACGGGGGTTTTGTCAGCGTGCTTTCGGTAATTGGAGGGGTTTGTCCGAACTTTTCTGCCTCACTATTCAGGGCCCGCGCTACATCGTAAACCTCTGATTTGTAGAGGTCACCAATGGGTGCGTATCCACCAACCATGTCTCCGTATAGGGTGCAGTATCCCATCGCCAACTCAGATTTATTTCCTGTTGTAATCGCCATAGCACCACGTGAATTTGCTGCTGCCATCACCATCATTCCTCGCAGACGAGTCTGAATATTTTCGCGAGCCACCGGATTACCATCCACTAACTCCTGTTTGAGTTCTGCCTCTGCTGCTTGATGGAGTGCTGTAATTGAGTGGGAATGCAACTTAATGCCAAGAGCCTTTGCAGTTGCTTCTGCATCAGCGATTGAATGCTCACTTGAGTAGCGAGATGGCATTGATAAACCGAGCACATTTTCGGCACCAACTGCTCTAGCAGCAATGGCGGCGCATACAGATGAATCTAAGCCGCCACTCATTCCAAGTACCAATTTATTGATTCCTGATTTGCGACAATAATCACCTAGTCCAGTGGTTATAGCAGATAGCAAATCAATACCGGATTCAGGGACTTTAGGTTCACTACCAGCCGCTACACATTCTACTTTACAATTGCATTCAGTACAACATTTACCATCAGGCCAAGGAAGCCATTGTGCGGAATCACCATCACCATCTTCAATGTCAACGAGTAACACTCCAGCGCACCAAGATGGGGCTTGAATCATACGACCATCTGGCCATGCGGCTAAAGAACGGCCATCGAATAGTAAGTCGTCGTTTCCACCGATTTGGTTACACAGAAGATAAGGGTGTCCAAGTGTTTTTGCAGCGGCGCGCACCACATCTCCACGAGTTCCTTCTTTGTGTAGGTGATAGGGCGAAGAAGAGAGGTTAACTGACAGTGCAAGGGGTTCTCCTTGGTGTTGCCAAGCCGCTAATTGCTCAATTGGGTCAGCATCGTAATCGGCTGGTACTTCGCCGGCATGTTGCCACGCGTCTTCACAGATTGTTACACCGATTGAGAGGTTTTCTGAAAGTCTCAGGATTCCAGGTGCTTTGTCAGGCTCAAAGTATCTTAATTCGTCAAAGACATCGTAGGTTGGGAGTAATTGTTTGCGGGTCGCCACCTTGGCTTTCCTGCCAGGAACGATTCTCATCGAACCATTGCCGGGTAGGTGGCGCTCTGAAGTTGGTGGCAGAGGTGTGCCAACTATTAGCGGGATTGGAGTTTCAATTGCCGCTGTTACATCAGCGCACCTCTGAATAAATTCAGGGTCGCGCAGGAGGTCTCTAGGAGGATATCCAGAAATCACCAATTCGCTAGTGATTGCTAAATCAGCTCCGTTAGCGGCAGCAAGAGTGACTGCTCGCTCTACTTCAGCGGCGTTTCCTTCTAAGTCGCCAACCGTTGGGTTGAGTTGAAGTAGAGCCACTACTAATCCCATGTCATTACCCGCTGAGGTTGTCAGTCATTCAAAACTTCGGTGTTCTCTGAGTCATCCAATAATCCATAAATCGTTTATTTTGATTTTCTACGCATCAAATTATGAATTGGCATCACAATCAGTAGAACTGATAAGGCTCCAACGGCAAATCCAACAGATGACCAAGCAAATTTTATTGCGACTTCCAACTTTCCGTCAATCATCATTATCGCCATAGAATAACAAGTGATTGAGAGTAGAACTAGCAGGGCGGATAACTTCCTTCCCCGCCTGCGGCTTTGGGCGACAAATTCGTCGTCGCTCATCTCAAAGGTCGTCATCTTGTATCTTCGCCCCCCTTACAAGTCAATAACACCAACGACTGAAACCACCGATTTAGCATTGAAAAATTAGATTAGTTACAACTGAATGAATTTCTAATGGCACGCCTTTCCAAGTTTCTTGAGTCGCCAATAGTTGTAGGGCCACGGTGTGATGAAACCGGCGAAGAGCATGATGGGCAACACCCACCAGGTCAACATCGCACCACCAGTCAGCACGAGGTCGACAATGTTCATTGCCGCCTCCATTGCGAGCATGGAGATGAGGGACATACCGATGGCCACTCGAAACGCTGCTGAGAGCACCATCTGCTTGGATAGTATCACGGTCTCAAGACCAATCGAAGTCAACAATCCATTGAGCATGGCGAGGAGCATGATACTCATTGATGACCATCCTGAATCCGGGAATACGAATTGGAACATGGCAATCGTTCCAAAATCGCCAATTGAACAGCCGATGAGACACCACTTGGTGTTGTGAGCAGATTGTTTCCAAACTGAGGAATCTCCCCAGTTGAAATCGGAGCCGGACGAAGTTTCACCTTCAATCCCAAATCCACTTGCCATGACTGCTGAAATCAGAATTGAGCGAGAAACATCCGCTCCAGTTGTGACGGTGGCTTTGCCAGGATCAATGGTGACTTCCACCGCTTCAACACCTTCTACTTCCTCAAGGGCAGTCTTGACACTACCAGCACAACCCATGCAGGTCATTCCGGTAACTGCGAGGTTAACCACTTCTGTCATGGCTCCGCCCAACATCCACTCCTTGATGTGTCTTTGTATCAGAATTGAAAACCAATAGCGAACCGGCCGAAGGGTAAGACATCATTAGGCACTTTGAAGAGAGATTCGCGGGTCGCCAAGTCTACATGGTCGTACCAAACACCGTTACAGACCTCAACCCGGTCGCCTTGGAAGAAGCCCTTATTGAGGCTTGGAGAGAAGGGGGGACTTTCCAAAATTCAATTTCACAGCGCCGTGGTGGTGAACCTTTCATCTTCCTAGAAGGTCCTCCTACAGCCAATGGGAAACCCGGAATTCATCACGTAGTTGCTAGAACCTACAAGGATTTAGTTTGCCGCTGGAAGGCAATGGAAGGCTATTTCGTGGAACGAAAAGGTGGTTGGGATACTCATGGACTGCCAGTTGAAATCGAAGTTCAAAAGCGGCTTGACTTGATGAGCAACGAAGCGATTGAAGAGTTCGGCATGGAAAAATTCAATGAAGAATGCCGAAAATCTGTTTGGACTTACGAAGATGCATGGAGAAAAATGACCGAGCGCATGGCATTTTGGCTGGATATGGATGACCCATACGTCACTTTACACAATGAATATGTGGAGTCGGGATGGTGGGCTCTGAAGCAGATGTTTGACAAGGATTTGCTATACAAGGGTCACAAGATTCTACCCTACTGTCCTCAAACTGGAACTTCTTATTCAACCCACGAAGTTGCTCAGGGATACAAAGAGGTAGAGGAGCCTTCTGTATACATCAAATTCAAACTTACAGATGAGACGGCTGGCGACCTAGCTGGTGCGTCGGTGTTGGCTTGGACCACTACTCCGTGGACTCTACCTGGAAATGTTGGTTTGGCAGTTGGCCCTGAAGTGATTTATGCTAGAGTCAAGGTTACCGCCGCAGCAGGTGAATCTTGGGAAGGCAGGGGCGGTGCTGAAGCCGGAGAAGAATTGATTTTGGCAGAAGATCTGATTGGTGAAGTTCTACGACATCAGGCAGAAATCGTTGAGACTTTTCCCGGCTCGAAATTAATCGGTATGGCTTACGAGCCGCTATTCCCAGATGCTGTTGACCGCGGCAACAGCACAACTGCATGGACAATCCTAGAAGCGGATTGGGTGACAACTACTGATGGAACCGGTGTAGTCCACACCGCAGTCATGTATGGTGAAGACGATTACAATCTTGGCATGAAAGTCGGCCTTCCAGCCCAGCACTCAGTTGACATGGATGGCCGTTTTATCGCTGGAACTCACAATTCGCTTGACGGCAGATATGTCAAAGATTGTGATGACGATATTATTGATTTACTGATGTACGACAAACTCCTCTACAGAGAAAAAATGTACGTGCACGACTACCCACATTGTTGGCGAACTGGCCACCCTCTGCTGTACTACGCGATGGACTCGTGGTTTGTGCGAATGACTGCAGTTAAAGAGAAACTTCTCGAGTTTAACGACCAGATTGAATGGGCTCCTGCCAATGTTGGAACTGGGCGCTTTGGTGAATGGTTGCGCAACGTCAAGGACTGGGCAATCTCTCGTGAGAGGTACTGGGGAACTCCACTACCAGTGTGGATTTGTGAGGATTGTGGGCATCAGCATTGTGCTGGAAGCAGAGATGAATTGAGACAGTTAGCAGTTGACCCCTCCAAGGTGACAGATGACCCTCACCGACCGTTTGTTGATGAGGTCATTTTGCCCTGTCAGAAGGATGGATGCGATGGCCAGATGATACGCGAACCATATGTGATGGATTGCTGGTTTGATTCTGGCTGTGCTAGTTTTGCACAATGGCATCATCCGTTTGAGGGGGATGGTAAGTTTGAGCAGAATTTCCCAATTGACTACATTTGTGAAGGTGTAGACCAGACGAGAGGATGGTTCTACACACTGTTAGCGGTTTCAACAACAGTGTTTGATTCAAATTGTTACAAGAGTTGTCTCAGCCTTGGATTAATTCTTGATGCTGAAGGCAAAAAGATGTCAAAAACCAAAGGCAATATCATTGACCCGTGGGACCATTTCAACCGTGAAGGAGCTGATGCAACACGATGGTACATGGTGACTGCTGGTGCACCCTGGAATCCGCTGAAATTCGACCCTAACGGGGTTAGAGAAACATACGCCAAAATGTTCCTGACATTGTGGAATGTCTACAAGTTCCATGCTAACTATGCAGCGCTTGATGGATTCAATCCAGAAAGTGGCTCACAAAGTCCGGTAGAAGAGAGAGCCCCATTGGACCAGTGGTTACTCTCACGTTTGGCTAGTGTAGCACAGGATTACCACGACCAGTTTGAGGGATGGGATTTCCACAAGGCAGGTCGTGATATGGAGGACTTTGTCGTCAATGATATGTCTAACTGGTATGTTCGAAGAAGCCGGCGCAGGCTTTGGGATGATGCCGAGTCGGCTGACAAATTGGCTTGTCAGCACACATTGCATGAAGTGTTGACAACTGTATGCAAATTGATGGCTCCGATTGCACCATACATGGTTGATGAGATTCATACAAACTTGACTGGAGTTTCAGTTCATTTGGCGGATTGGCCGATTGGCACACCCGGAAATTTACCGGCGGCAGTAGATGCTGACCGTGATTTGCCGGCACGAAATCCACCTCTTGAAGAGAGAATGGCATTGACTAGAGCCTTGGCAGAAGCTGGCAGACGGGTTAGGGTTGAGGCTGACCGCAGACAGAGATTACCATGTCAAGCAGGTTGGCTTGTTGGTGGCCCTGATATTTCCGAGTTCCATGATATTCTAGCTGATGAGTTGAA
>JYMV01011244.1_pt1 | contig 32895 bp, 24 predicted proteins | sample 338911 | NCBI WGS metagenome assembly JYMV01 (sample SAMN03354496, study PRJNA234377) | hydrothermal vent metagenome | biome: Deep sea; feature: Hydrothermal plumes at the Eastern Lau Spreading Center, Western Pacific Ocean; material: Seawater | place: Tonga | collected 2009 | depth 2000 m m
ATAAGTCGTTGAATGGTAAGAGACATCCTCAGAACACCTAAATAGTTACCGTCAAAGTTACTGTCTAAAGTGCTGGCTTTGGTTGGATGGGGATGGATCTCACGACATTAGAAGAGATGGTACTGGCCAATAGTGGTCAGAATTGCACCAGAATTGAAAACCCATGCCGATAACGCCAAGCACGGGCTCTATTGTTATATTTCTATAACGACTATTTGCATGGTGTCCGGGGCCGGATATATGGTGCCGAAGGCCGGACTCGAACCGACATGTTGTTGCCTCTATAAACGCGACTCAGTCCCCGACCGCCCTTACCAAACCGCCTAAACTTCACCTTCTGAACGAAGCATCTTTAGTGATTCCTTAAAAACGTCAATTGTGAGGTTAAGGTCAGCCTTGCTATGAACACTCGATATTGTACCCCCCGGGTAACCATTGAACTCAACCCCATTGACCAACATTGCTAGTTGTAACTTGGTAACGGCACCGGATACGTTCCCTTTGAGTTCCTGCCAGGGAACATTCAATGGATCGAATGCCGCCGGTTGTATCGGTCTGCCTTCTGGGTTGGTAAACACGTGAATACCGGAGAACTCCCCATATGCAGCCCACGGTATCTGCATATCCTGGAGAATCTGGTTCATACCGTGGCGCAGGTATTCTCCTGAAGCATTAGCCGTTTCATTAACCTCGGATGTTTCAATGATGGATAGCGCCGTATACCCGGCAGTTGCACTGACCGGGTTGGCATTGAAGGTGCCCTGATGCTGGATCTTTTCTTTACCGGAAGTCGATGTCACATCGAAATCCAATGCTTCCAGAATTTCTCGCAATCCGACCACTGCGGCTCCCGGCAGGCCACCAGCGACGATCTTTGCCAAAGTTGTCAGGTCCGGCGTAACACTATAGTGCGCTTGGGCACCGCCCTTAGATACTCGAAATCCGGTAACCACTTCGTCGAAGATCAGTACCACGCTATGACGCTCCGTTAATTCCCGCAGTGCAGCAAGATATCCCTCTGCCAACGGGACCATGCCAAAATTAGACCCAGTGGGCTCAAGAATCATCGCAGAGATGTCATCATCTGATGCGAGGGTGTCGCTAACACGATCGATATCGTTTGGCGGAAGCAAAATAATGTTTTCCGCGAGACTGGGCAGAACACCGCGGGTCGGAGAACCATCATGGTGGGAGCTATAGCCTGAAGTCATATGATCATGCCAGCCATGAAAATGGCCCTGCAACCTCACTATCTTGCTCTTTCCGGTATAGGCCCGCGCAAGTCGAATCGCCATGTGCGTTGCCTCCGTGCCTGATGAAGTAAACCGAATCTGATCAGCACTGGGTACCAGGCGTTGGATAACGCGGGCCCATTGGACCTCCCGCTCATGGTTGTTGCCAAAATGCGTACCTGCTTCAAGCGCTTGCTGCACGGCAGCGGAAACCTCTGGGTGGGAGTGGCCAAGCAATAGTGCGCCGTGACCACCAGAATAATCGACATACTCATTGCCATCGACGTCCCATTTTCGAGAGCCTAAGGCCTTGGTGGCATATATGCCGTACGGCTGCAGGAATCGGGAATCGTGAGTGACGCCGCTCGGGAACATGGTGCGCGCTTCTTCAAACAAACTGGCAGAACCAGGTGTCCGTTGACGATAGGCCTCAACAATTGGAGACGACTCAAACACAGTATGGTTCATACGTTACGCTCTGTTCACAGGCAATTTAAGGCATGAGGGATATACAGGTGCGTGGAAAACAGTATTTATTGCAATATTTGGCGTAGCTAAATTGGCAATCTTACCGAAGCAGTTCATGCTTCGAGCGAACCAGGGAAAATCGCTGCTAGTAACTGTTATTCGCAGGCGATGGTCCGGCAAAAAGACATGGTGTGTCGGCCATAGTTCAATATTAAAAGCGTAGATGTGATCCGGGATCAGGGGGCTTGGGATCTCCAGCGAATCTCGGTACGAGGCCCGCAAGCAGCCTTGAGTGACTTTGATTGATCGCCCGTCTGGATAAACATCGGTTATCTTGACATGCCATTCCGTATCCTCACAGTCACTTGAAGCAAAAATTTCTAGGTAAGGCCAGCCCGATATCACGGTTTCTTTAGAAAGTGGCTCACTCGTATAAAGAATAACGTCCGGCCTAGATTCAACAGGAGTCTGATCAAGAGGAATATCTTCAACCGGATATTTTTTTATGTCTACCTGAGTAGGGGCAGGATCAACTGGGTTATACCGATAACTCTGTGCAGGATCTTCAGTTAGAGGTGGCACAGTAGATAGACTCCCTTCTGTACCATTGAAACGCAAGAAGAAGGAGCTTTCTCCATTACTAAGTGGCCAGTGATCTGTGGAAAGCCAGGAATTTTTGCCGGGCTCAAAGATTTTAACTGGTGGGTCACCGGGGACCCCATTTTGTTCATTCTTTAGCCAATAGTTGAACCATCGAAGGTGAGTTTCATCCATATCTATTGCGGCGCTAGACCCGAATTCAATACCCCCATAACTTGAATGAGGCCAGCGACAGTTGATGTGACTCCATGGTCCAACTATCAATTTCTGATCTTTTGCTCCCGGCGAAGCCTTTATCATGTTTTCATAATGATGAAAGGCGCCAGCTAGATCCTCCATGTCGTACCATCCAGTGACATGAAGGCAGGGAACATCGATTTCGCCATAGCGTTCGTCAAATCGTAACGATTTCCAATGTTCATCAAGAGTGTCGTGATCTAACATGTCCGACCAAGTCTCACCCACTGGGCTCATAAAATCGCCAATAGATGCAAGTGGTAGTGTTCTTAAAATAGTTTCCCAGTCGTGTTCTTCGAGGCCGTGTAATTCAGTTATGCGGCGACGCACCAAATAAACCCACCAACCAAAGTACAGTTGAAAAACTCCAGAAGTATAGGGAATCTCTTGCTGCCATCGACCGGCCGCAGATGTTGAGATCATGCACGTCAAGTGTGGTGGTTTTTCAAAGGCAGCAGCCCACTGTGTCCAGCCCATATAACTTAGCCCAGTTGTGCCGATCTTGCCGGTACACCAATTTTGATGTGCGGCCCATTCGATCACGTCGTGAGTATCAGGACCGTCATTCACAAACGCCCGCCAGCATCCTTCGGATTTTCCGCGGCCACGAACATCATGCACAATAACCACATATCCATGTTCTTGAAAAAACCGCGCTTCATTTAGAAAAAAAATCGGATTACTTTTGTCGTATGGAGTAGATTGAATGATTGCCGGCGCCGGGAGAAATTTATTAGCAGGTAGGTATACATCTGCCGCCAGTTCTACCCCATCTCTCATAGGAATTCCCGTCTCAAAGATCACCAACGGATTTGCATTAGATTTGCGTATAGGCTCTTCAAGAAAACGCTGCCGTGGCGTCTGGATTGACTTATTCATTCAGCGCTTCTTTTCTTAGTAATCATCGTTTCCTCTTTGAGTTAACGATGGGCTAAAACTGTCTCTTAGGCAATCAGGCTATTCTGTCCAACTGGGGCTGACGGGCTACATCCCATAGTTGAACACCCTTGGCGCGAGCAACTGAGAAAGGATATAACCTGTACTTCATAGTCGATGTTATAAGCGCCTCATCACGAGCTATGATTTCCTCGCTGCGCGTATAAGCACGAGTTTCAGGCAATGGTCATACTCCTGGCACGAAGGGAGACACCCACCCTTCTAATGGTTGGACGAGAATCCCGCCATCTACGACTAGAAACGCTCCCGTAACAAACGACGCCATATCAGAAACTAAAAACAAAGCAGCTTTCGCTACATCATCGGGATGACATAATCGGCGGAGAGGAGTTCTCTCGACAATTCCATTCCACTGTGCTTTCACGTCAATGCCTTCAGGCGCTCCAGCCATAACTAACTCAATCGCGCCTTCTGTCATAGCTGCGCCGGGGCATATAGCATTAACGCGTATGTTGGACGCGCCCAACTCCATTGCCAGTGATCGAGTTAGGCCCCCAATTGCATGTTTGGTTGTCGTATAGTGAGCCAAACCTTCGGCAGATGGTTGAAACGCGTCAACCGATGCAATATTTACGATCGAACCACCATTACCATCCTTTTTCATTTCGCGAACAACCGCTTGTGTGCAATTAAATGTGCCAACGACATTAACGTTCAATGTCGTTTGAAATTCTTCTAAAGATATATTGTCAAAATAACTGTTTGAAAAAATCCCGGCATTATTTACTAAGATATCGACTCGCCCGTTTGTTGACACAACAAACTGCACTAGATCCATCACAAGAGAAGCATCGAAAATATCAACTTTCTTTGGAGAGGCCTCATAGCCCAGCTTATTAATCTCTTCGGCCTTTCGGGTGGCGCCGTCCTCATTCCGATCTGCGATAACAACTTTAGCTCCAGCTTCGGCCAAACGCAGAGCAATTGCAGCTCCAAAACCTTGGGCAGCCCCGGTTACGATCGCACACTTGCCTTTCAGAGAAATTAGCGAAGACAGATCAGGAGTATTCTCAGTCGCTCTGTCGATTTGATTTTTTTCTATAGTCATAATAACCGTTCCTAATCTAGATAATTCCGTTTATCGACAGATTGTATTTTAATGTCTAAAAATGGCAGGCGACCGCATGACAGCCCCTACGAACGAGAAGTTCGGGATCTGATTCAGAGTAGACCGCCTCTGCTCTAGGACATCGTGTCAAAAAACGACACCCTTTTGGTATCGCCAGCCACGCTTGCGAGATGCCTTATTCGATTAATTGATCCTGCTTCCAGATTGGTTTACCGGTGTTTCGAACTTGGTTTGATTCTTCTTTCTTTCGGGGATGTTATAGAGATGACGCCGCGATTAATCATTACTAAAAGTGAGATTGATAAAGGTTTAGATATATTTAGGCAAGCGATTGAGACGCTGTAGTCGAAAAGAGACCTGCAACAACTTGAGAAATCTTTTCGACTGATGGTATGTAAGCGTTTTCTAGTGTCGGGCTCAAGGGCACAGGTGTGTGAGGGGCGGTCACCCTTCTAATCGGAGCCTTAAGCTTGGCGTGAGCTGATTCACCCACAATTGCTGCAATGTCCGTTGCAATACTACATCTCGGTGGACTTTCATCAACAATGACAAGCCGTCCCGTCTTACGAACTGAATGAGTGATTGTTTCATTGTCGAGAGGGGAAAGTGTGCGTGGGTCGATAATTTCTACACTGATTCCTTTTTGACCTAAGGTCTGAGCGGCTTCAATTGCTTTCTGGACCATCATGGAAATTGCGACCAGCGTAATATCTTTACCTTCCTTAACAATCTTCGCTTCTCCGAGGGGGATCTGGAATGGGGATTCAGGGACACTCTCTTTCATCCCGTAGAGGCCCATATGCTCGAAGAACATCACAGGGTTGTTGTCCACAATAGAGGAGGAAAGAAGCCCTTTTGCGTCGTGAGGCGAGGATGGGACAACAACTTTGAGACCAGGAATATGGGTGAACAAAGAATACAAGGTATCGGAATGTTGCCCCGCGGCTCCAAGGCCGGCGCCCATAGCCATCCGAAATACCATAGGCACTTGCACCTGACCCCCAAACATGTACCTCATTTTGGCAGTTTGGTTAAAGATCTGATCGAATGCGAGTGGAGTAAAACTTGACCACATCATGTCCACGATTGGGCGTAGGCCAGAGGCGGCAGCCCCAAGCCCAATACCGGCAATGGCAGCCTCAGAGATTGGTGTATCGCGAACGCGTGAAGGCCCAAACAACTCTAACAGCCCCCGTGTGACTCCAAATGAACCACCCATTGCGCCTTCGTTGGGACCCCCAAGGCCGGCACCCCCGGCGATATCCTCACCGATAACGATGACCGAATCATCTAGTTCCATAGCTTGACGCATAGCCTCGTTCAGGGCGCTAGCACCACTTAATACGCGCTTTTGGCTATTACTCACGATGCATAGACCTCTGCTTCTACCGTGTTTGCCTGGGGGAATGGACTAGCTTTCGCGTAATCAACAGCTTCATTCAACTCCATCTCAATATCTTTTCGCAGTTTAGAGATGTCATCAGGTGAGAGTATTTGGCGTGCAAGCAAGATCGTTTCGAGTGGGGGAATTGGATCTTGCGATTTGGCCTCAATTTTGAGGTCTTTTGGCCGGTACTTTTCGGGATCGCCAAGGTAGTGACCTATCATTCTTCCGATCTTTGCTTCGATTAATGTGGGTCCGTCGCCGTTTCGAGCACGAAGGACAGCATCTTCGGCCGCGTGATATACAGCTATTGCGTCTGACGCATCAACGGTAATTCCTGGAAGGCCGTAAGCAGCTGCCCTCATCGAAATATCGGGTACGCTTGTGGAGTAGCCTACGGGGGTAGACTCTGCCCACCCGTTGTTTTCACAGACGAAGATAACCGGTAATTTCCAGATGGAACTTAAATTCATCGTTTCGTGAAGTATCCCCTGGTTACATGCACCGTCGCCGAAAAATGTGACAGCAACATATTTTTCGCCTCTGATCTGACTGGTTAATGCTGCACCGGCGGCCAAGGCGATACCACCGCCTACAATTGCATTGGCCCCGAGCATGCCGCGAGTAAAATCAGCGATGTGCATCGAACCGCCACGCCCTTTACATAAACCAGTTTCTCGTCCGTAGAGCTCCGCGAGCATATCCTTTAACGTGCAGCCTTTTGCAATACAGTGGCCGTGTCCCCGATGAGTACTCGAGATGTAATCATGATGATCAAGGTGCATGCAGATACCCGTAGAGACTGCTTCAGCACCGATGTAAGTATGAACAAAGCCCGGCATTTCTCCTTTTCGAAACTCTCGAGTTACCCGCTCCTCGAACATTCGGATCGTCAACATTGTTCGATAAATTCGAATCAACTCTTTGGGTTCGATTGAGTTCATTCTTTTTTAATTAGAGACTGGTATTCTTCGGCCGTATCCGCGACGAGACCTACAACCGTACCAATTGGCAGAGAGGTCTCTTCGGAAGGTTGCAACAAATGGTGAAGCCAGCCTGTAGCGTCGGATTCAATATCCATCGCGGCTTTCTCGATCTCCATCTGGAACAATGGCGTACCTTCTTCAACTTTCTCACCTTCTTCAGCTATCCAATCGAGAAGGTAGGAGTCTTCCATATTGAGACCAGTTTTTGGAATAATCTGTTCGTGAATAGCCATTATTGCGAGGATTCCTAATCGTTATGGTAGAACCACCCGCATCTCCATCGGACTTAGTGATGGGTCTACCAAGTGAACGAGCTCGGTTGGGTCTCTTAGCCGATTACGTTCGTTTCAATGTTCTACGGGTATACAGTTTGACTTTTTCGAAGCCAAGGCGAGTTCGTTTCTGATCTATGGGGCGCCACGGCGTAATCGTTTTACCACTCTGCATAATTACTTTTATATTCGATGGGTCATGAAGCACTTCGATATTCTTATGGGGTGCTCCATCTACGACAAGCAGGTCGGCGTATTTCCCACTGGTCAATGTCCCGATTTCTTCACGTAAATTTGGGAGGGTAAAAGCCGAATTTCGTGTCATACAAAGAAGTGCCTCGATAGGGCTAAGTCCCAAATGTTTAACAAATAATTCCATTTCTCGAGTGTGCCATTCACCATATGGCGTCATCGCAAAACCAGTTTCTGAACCACATATCAAAGTTCCACCAGATTGGTGAAACTTTGACAAAATTGCAATGGCGGCGTCTCGCTCCTTTTCGGCATGGCGCCGTACGCCTTTGGGGAGATCACTTATACCGATATCGTCTGCCTCAAGAATATTGACAAGGAGGGTCATAGCAGGGCAGATCGGTATCTGTTTTTCTAGCACGATATCAAGCGTCGGTTGGTCCATGAAGGATGCATGCATGATCCAATCCATTCCTGCTTCTGCTGCGTAACGGACGGATTGGCGAGATCGTGCATGAATCGTGATCGGCCGGCTCAACCGGTGAGATTCATCCGCCGCAAGCTTGATTTCCTCCAGCCGAAATGCGGCGTACTCGTCAGACGAATGGCCGGAACCAGCAAGCTTGATGAGGTCTACTCCTGTCTTCACTTGATCTCGGATTTCCTGAATTATCTCCCCATTGTTCCTCACCATGACCCCCATAGAAGATGGGGGGACACCAATCCAAGCGGGAAAATTATCTCCAATGCCTTGTTGACTTGTAATTTGTCTTCCAGCAGCAGCCATGCGCGGTCCTTGGATGAGACCCGCGTTGCGGGCATCTCGGACTGCCACGCCAAGTTGGTTGGGACCGCCAGGATCGCAAGACGAAGTAATGCCTCGAAGGAGTACTTTTTCTGCATCGACGGCTGCCCGAATTGCGCGATATTCGGCAGGTGTATAAATCGAAAGTTCTTCTTCTGATGCGGCCTCACCGAAGCTGATATGCATGTGCGCATCAACCAGACCGGGCATTACGGTCATGCCGGAGACGTCGGTCTGGGTATATTTTTCTGAACGATACGATTCTGGTAACGCTGCGGTTTGTCCAACCCACGCAATCTTTTCTCCATCGATTACTACAGCACCGTTTTCAATGACACTTGAGTCTTCGCAAGTTAAAACAGTGCCGCCAAAGAGCGTGCTGCTATTCATTTGGATTCTCCATCGCCAGATTCAAATGGCACTAGGGGGAAATAGCGACCCTCGAGCGGTTGACCAATCTCTATACCGATTTCATCGTCGCTGTAATTGTATGCGTAGCGGCGGGATCCGAGCCAAATTGTTCCATCTCCAAAATACCTTGCTATGCAAGCTCTCCTCGGCTCGTCAGTTTCGTTGGGTCCTGAAGCATGCCAGGTGAGGGCGTGATGAAGAGACACTTCCCCAGCTTTAAGTTCAATCGTTTTTATATCGAGGCCTTGCTCGATCGGATCTTCGATTGGTTTTACGACCGAGGGTCGCATCTCTTGCAGATAAGGAGTCCCTGTGCCAAATGCTACTGGCAGTCGTTCCCCGAGAAGGTGGCTGCCTACCGCCATTTGCATGGCACCATTTTTGAGATGCACGTCGTCGAGAGCCACCCATGCTGTTACAGCATTTGCCTGAGCCAAAGGCCAGTAGGGGTGATCCTGATGCCACTTTAAAGTTCCGCCAGTTTTTGGTGCTTTGTATAACGCGTTGTCTTCTAGGAGTCGGATTTGGCGGGCGCCAATTAATTGTGCAGCCCACTGGGCCAAAGTTGGATTGAAGCAGAACTCACGCCATTCCTGGTTCCACAACCAGAGATTGAATAGGAAGCCGACTTTTTTGCCAGGTTGAGGGTGCTGCTCTTTTGTGGGCCAGGCTTCCGGATCCAAAAGGTCGAATTCGCGACCAGCCTCGTGTTCAGAATCTTGGGCAGCGTCCAGGGAGACCCTCATTCTCTCAACTGTTTCCTGGTGAAAAATCCTACCCGGCAGCAGGAATCCATTTTGGGAAAATCCCAGTATTTCATCTCCGCTCAACGGGTCTGTTCTGATGGAAGACATACTCATGTTGGTTCTAACGCTAAGGTCAGGGAATTTTCGGTGGTATGTATACTACAGGATGCGTAGCGATATTTACGATGTCCCAGGTTCAAGGGAAATGAGGAGACATAATAATGTCTAAAGAATACGTGGTTCGTGCCGATACGACGGGCCCTGCGGATTTCTCTGGTACGGCGTTCAGCCACCTGGATATTCGATGGCTCGTAAATGAAGAACGAAACGGGGCTACTCTCATGGGCGTTGGCCAAACGACTTACCCAGGAGGTGGGGGCACTCACGAGATTCATTCACACCCAAACGCGGAGGAAGTTGTAATCGTGCAATCGGGCCATGGCCGTCACCTGGTAGGCGACATGTGGCACGATATAGGGCCCGGCGACGTTGTTTTTATTCCGCGAAATACCGCACACGCAGCAGAGTCCGTAGGAGAAGAAGACATGGTCATCTACTGGATGCTGGGTGGCGTTGGGTCCTTCGAAGCTGCAGGTTACAAAAAGGAGTCTTGAATATTTGTCAGAGCTCTGGGAATTAAGCGCGAACCAACTGTCGAACTGTTACCGCACCGGCCAGGCCTCGCCGGCTGAGGTTGTTGACAGTTGTTTGGGGCGGATAGAGGCACTAGAACCAAGCATAGGTGCCTTTCGGCATGTTTGTTTTGAAGACGCTCAATCTGACGCTAAACGGTTAACGAGCGTTCTTGGTTCAATTGGGTCAGATCAGCCGCTTTATGGGATACCGGTTGCGGTGAAAGAGTTGTTTGACGTTCGAAACACGCCGGGTTGTTACGGCTCAGAAGTCCTTGCGAATCGGGTTTCCAAATCGGACGCTGAGGCCGTCCGCCGACTACGTGAAGCGGGAGCGATCATAATTGGAGTCACCCGTGCTCACGAGTTTGGATGGGGCATCACGACGCAGCACAAATCCCTCGGAAGCACGCGTAACCCGTGGAATCTCGGGCGAGTCCCTGGAGGATCGAGCGGAGGCTCAGCAGCAGCAGTCGCGTCAGGGATGGTACCAGTAGCGTTGGCAAGTGATACCGGGGGATCGATCCGGATACCGGCAGCCTTATGTGGAATTGCCGGTATTAAGGCAACGTATGGGCGAATCTCCAAGCGGGGGGGAGTATCGTTGGCACCCTCTATGGATCATCCCGGACCCGTAGCAAGGGAAGTCGAAGATCTCGAAGCGGTTCTGGTAGCTTTGTCTGGATTTGATCCAGAGGATTCCACGACCTATCGAGACAATCTTCCAAATCTCGGTCGGCGTGAGAACGCCCTCAATGGAATTACAGTTGGCAGGTGCCCAGATCTCCATTTAAGACGCCTTGCTGTTGATCACCAAGTCCTTTTTGAATCAACTCTGGAGTCAGTTGTTTCAGCAGGCGGCCGTCTCGAAGAAGTGTCTATGCCGGGGTCCGAACGAATCCGTCCCACATTTGCTTCGATCCAAATGGCGGAAGCCTATTATGTGCATACCAAAGAATTAGGAACATTTCCTTCGGCCGAAAAAGACTATGGCGAGGATGTGCGAAGCAGATTACTTCTAGCGGGCCAAGTTTCCATAGCTGACTATCTTGCAGCCATGAGAGAAAAAATGGACATTCGCCGGAAATTTGAGTCAATGTTCCGGAATATAGATGTGCTTCTGACCCCGGTTACAGCTGGCGGTCCGTCAACGATAGAGAACCCTGACGTAGTGGAGCATTTTGGTGAACCTTTGGAATTTCGCGACCTTTGTATGGATTACACAGTGCCTCAGGATCTGACGGGGTTGCCAGTATGTGTAATTCCGATTGGGTTCGATTCAGATGATCTTCCGGTTGGGGTACAGGTCACAGCACCTGACAGACGTGAAGATCTGGCATTCCAGGTAGCACTAGAGATATCGACAGCGATTAATTTGGAAAAAAAATGGCCATTGTTAGAGTCGCACCGTTGAATCTGATCGTTTAATTCATCAAGGAAATAAGGAGCAATCGATGCCAAGAACAGATATTTCGACAGGAATTTCTTTGTATTACGAGTGGCATGGCGATGCTAATGGTCCCCCAGTCGTATTCATACGTGGAACGGGTGCCGATTCATCCCGCTGGATGCCGCAGGTTAACGAGTACAAGGATAAATATCGGACCCTCATTTTCGATAACCGCGGTGTTGGGAAAAGTGATTCACCAGAGGGGCCTTATACCGTTGAGATGATGGCAGAAGATTCAGTTGCCCTTCTTGATTCACTCGACGTAGACACGTGTCATCTTTCTGGCCTTTCCCTCGGTGCAGCAATTGCAGCCCAGATAGCGATCGCTTTCCCAGAGCGCGTGCAAACACTGCAACTTCATGCGGGTTGGGCTAAGACGCATGGCTACGCGAAGATGTACTTCGGTATGTTGGGGCGCTGGCTTAATGAAGGGGGTTTGGATCTTTACTACGAGTCTGCACTTTTATACCTGTTTCCGCCCGATTTTATTACCGCCAATTATGATCAAGTAACGACAGTGCTGGACAACATGAAGAAGAATTCATCGCCGATTGAAGGCATGCGTGGCCAGCTAGATGCAAACATGTCACATGATATAGCAGACCACCTCGGTAAGATCTCGGCGCCTACCCTGGTAACGGTCGGCGAAATTGACATGTGTCTTCCGCCGAGCTTTTCACGCGAACTCGCGGATGGAATAGAAAATTCAGAGTTAATTATTTTCCCGGGAGGATCGCATCTTTTTGGGGTACAGGACCCCGCGACATTTAATCGTACAACTTTAGATTGGCTGGAGCGGGTAAATCCTATATCCGACTGAGTCAAATAATGTGCAGGTAGTGGTAAATTCTGAACCAGTTTCTGTTGAGATTGATTAGCGTCCCCACGCAAATGTGTACGCCATTGACCGCATCAATACAGGGGGAAATCATGCCTCTATCTGTTGCAATTTGTCTAGTCAGAAGACAACGGATGTCTAGGAAAAGACACAATATGGTTTACTGAGGTTGACAATTTAAGAAATACGCGTAAATATTTGTTTAATCATTCTTGGTAACACCTAGTAATTAGTTGGTGTTAGTACTGGATGGGAAGTAGAGGGGGTCCGGCGGGCATGAACATAAAGTTGCAGTAGCCCGCTAGACAGGATTTGAAAATATGGCTTCATTCTAGGAGGATTTATTTATGGGTAGTCTACCCACGTTGCTTCGCCGTATTGCAACTGTGTGTGTCTCCGCTTCGTTGTTTGCGTTTGTGGCGCTAGCAGGCACAGCTCACGCAGGGGAATTTGACGGCGTAACTATTAAATTTGCTAAAGCACCTCATGGAGAAGATGAGATTGCGCTGATGGAGGAATGGCTGGCCCCATTCAAGGCGGCCACCGGAATGGAGATCGAACACATCGTGATTCCATGGGGTGAGCTCGAGGCGTTATATTCGGCTAACTTTGCCGGGTCAGATGTATACGATGTCACCTATCAGACGAGTACCCATCTGAATCTCTTTGGCTCACGTGGCACCTTTAGCGATCTTGATGGGCGTTTCAACGCAGCCGATTACGCAAGTGAGCGGTCTCTTTTCCCTGATAATATTGTCAACCCGAGTTACTACGGAGATGAACTGTATGGCATCCCTGCGGTAATCGGGACGATTGTTATGTATGTCAATTTGGACATGTTGGATGCCGCTGGCCTTTCAATTCCAACCAACAACGAAGAGCTCATGGCTACAGCGAAGGCGGTTCAGAACCCACCGGAAGTTTGGGGTTTCAATGCCCCCAGTACGGTTAAGGACTATGGATGGTATTGGTTCTACAACATGATCCATAACTACGGTGGCGACATGGTGTCCGATGACATGGAAAGTGCAACTTTCGATTCACCCGCGGTTCGTAACGCTCTGCAGTTTGCAGTTGATTTGCGGTGTAATGACAAAGTACAGCCTCCGTTAGGTCAATATGACCGCGAAGCTGCACTATCTCTATTCAAGGCTGGAAAGCTAGCAATGATGGTCGAAGAGCCGAGTCGGGTTATCCCTCTAGAGGCCGAAGGCCTACCGTTTAACTGGACTATCGTTCAACCAGTTGGCGCTGCGGGTGGAAAACAAACTCAATTCTCAACGACCGGATATTATGCAGTTGCTGCGAAAAGTAAAGAGCAGGACGCTGCATGGGCATTAACGAAATACCTAGTTGGAACTGATTTTGCTACCTCGTTCAATAATCATTACGGCTTTGTAGGTACCCGAAGTGATGTTGATTCAAGTGGTGGCAATAAACTCCTGCAAGATAACTTTGAGTGGGCGATGACAACTTGGGACGGGCTCCTACCGCATCCAAAAATTGCACAGATGTTGGATGAATTTGGTAAGGCCCTTGAGGCTGTGACAACCTGCGATGTCTCCATTGACGAGCAGGTCGCAGACACTCAGGATCGTATGGAGAAAATCCTAGCTCGATAGTAATTGAGAGTTATGTAAATGGCTGACTAAAAGGTTGTTTTCTGGTCAAGCCGACGTAATGTGTACTTGACGACCCTGCAGGTCTCCTGCAGGGTCGTTTTTGTCTCGACAGTACATTCGTAATTAGTTGTTTTTATTTTCGGATGTCAGCTATAAAACGTGATAAGGAGTAGTAATGACCGCGAAACTTAATTTCAGGGGAAAACCGAGATCCGAATTGATCGGATACGCGACACCGATGGTGGTCCACCCCGGAGATGCTGTCAGTTTTAGGATCAGTACTGAGGCCAATGAATATGATGCAACACTTGTTCGGCTGATTCATGGAGATAATAATCCCGAAGGACCGGGTTTCAAGTCTGAAAGAGTCAACGGATTTGGGCAGCGCCTTAAGGGGCGTCATCAAGACACGCACCCCGGTTCGTTTATTTCTATCGAAAGTGACGGTAGCGTAAGCGTGTCAAATGGATTCACCATTCAAGCATGGATCCGGGCAACTAGGCCGGAGCAGGAAAACTATCAGGGTATATTGGCGCAGAACTCGGATCGCTCGGGTTTTGGCCTCTATGTAGGCCCGAACGGCGGTATTGCATTACGTCTGGCCCACGACAACAAGTTTTCGGAGGTGACCACTAATCATCCCATTCAGGAAGGGCAGTGGTACTTCGTCGTGTGCACGTATGACACTGCTTCAGGAAATGCAATGGTCATGCAGCGCCAAGCAGGCAGATGGCCAAATGCTGATGCCGATTGTGAGGTGTCCATCAACGTTCCGGAAGGAAGCTTTACATCGGCGAGTGCGCCAATAACGATTGCTGCGGGTGGTTTTCAAGCAGCAGCGGAAGCAGCCCCGAGATATTGTTTTAACGGCAAAATCGAAAGTCCGCGACTGTTTTCCCGGCCACTTACGCCGGAAGAAATCGAGCATTTATTCTCGGATGGGTCACTGGAAGAAATCCCAGGACTCATTGGGGCTTGGGACTTTTCGAAGAGCCCAGCAAACAGTACCGAAATTGTCGACATTTCCGGGAATGAACTAACTGGGACTGTTATTAATTTTCCGATGCGTGGCTTGACAGGACATAATTGGACCGGCCGTATTTTCTCGAGAAAAGAAGCCCCGCATCAATATGGAAGCATCCATTTTCATGACGATGATCTCGAAGACACGGGTTGGGATGCTGATTTTGAATGGAGCATTCCCTCTGACCTAAAGAGTGGTATCTACGCTGCCCATTTGTCATCAGATGACGAGGAGGACTTTGTTCCATTTGTCATTTCGGATAAAAAGGCAAAAGCAAAGATTGCGTTTTTGATTCCAACCATGACATACCTTGCGTACGCAAACGAACGGGTCTTGTTTGCGGGTATCGATTTCAGCGGATTAACAAACATCCCGATTGTGGTTGACCCCTATGACCGTTATCTTGGGGAGCATACGGAACTTGGCGGATCCATTTATGATGTGCATTCGGATGGCAGCGGCATTTGCTATTCGACTGCCCGCAGGCCCATCGTCAATATGCGTCCAAATCACCGACATTGGGTGCATAGCTGCCCTAGAAAGCTTCCGTTTGATCTCTATCTTGTTGATTGGCTCGAACAGAAGAATTTTGAATACGATGTAATTACTGACCATGACCTTCATCATCGAGGTGAGGATCTTTTACGGCAGTACGACGCCATCATGACGGGAAGTCATCCCGAGTATTGGACCAGCTCGATGCTGGACGGAATCGATGGCTATCTGGACCATGGCGGTCGCTTGATGTATCTGGGAGGAAATGGGTTTTATTGGGTCACAGCAGTTGATCCAGAACGCGACCACATCATAGAAGTTCGCCGTGGCTATGCAGGATCCCGCGCCTGGCCATCCCACGTTGGAGAATTGGAATTAGCTTCAACGGGAGAAGTAGGAGGGATATGGCGTCACTTGGGCCGATCGCCAAATGCATTGGTTGGAGTTGGTTTTGCGGCGCAAGGTTGGGATCTAAAAACGCCCGGATATAAACGCCTGCCCGCAAGCTTTGATCCAAAGGTTGACTTCATTTTCTCAGGGATAGGGGAGGATGAGACGATTGGGGATTTTGGTCTCGTGATGTCTGGGGCTGCAGGAGATGAACTTGACCGAGTGGATTTTGAGTTAGGTACACCTCCCCAAACGATGCGACTTGCTACGTCTCAAGGTATGCACAGCGCCTATTATCTGGTTGCTCATGAGGATATGATGGTAACCATGCCGACCATTGATGGAACCAATAATGAGAATGTTCGGGCAGATATGGTGTACTTTGAAACTCAAAATGGCGGAGCAGTGTTTTCAGTAGGTTCCATCAATTGGCTGGGAAGTTTGTCCCATAATGGCTATGAGAACAATGTCTCAGCAATCACTGAAAATGTTCTGCGGGAATTTATAAAGTAATCCATAAAATTTTCCTCTTACTCCTTACGCGCTCTAAGACTAGCTGACTATAAGTATGATCAAGCTACATCAGACCGCCATTGTATGAATCTTCCGAATGTTGATTAAATGACTGATTCTGGAAACCATCTTAATAGTGGTGTTCCAACGGGGCGGGAGACATGGGCTGAATTGAAGTTGAGCCCAGATCAATACCGCAGACTTGTCAACCGCTATCGACTCCGATATCTGCGTCGCGCATCCGGATTTCTTGCGCCTTATATGATCCTTTGGCTCGTGTTCCTAGCAATACCCGTCGGTTGGGCGATTTTTCTCAGTTTTAATGAGGATGGCGTGTTGGCTCCTCGGATTTGGGTCGGATTTGAGAACTGGGCACGAACATTCGACGACTCCGAACTGACACAGGTAGTTTTTAATACAAGCGTATTTGTGGCGCTCGCTATCACTATTGTTTTTGGATTAGCGATTTTTTTGGCGTCACTTATTAACAACCATCGACGTGGAGAGAATTTTTTCAAGGTGACACTATATTTTCCACTTCTTGCTCCACCAATTTTAGGAGCGATGATCTGGCATTTCATGCTCCATTTTGATTTTGGTATCGTGAATCTAATTAAAGTAGGTATTTTTGGTGGCGAAGGCGTTAATTTTCTGGGAAAGAATCCTAGAGCAATGGGCTCTATCATCGCTGTTGAGATTTGGCGAGGGTTGGGCTTCTGGGTTCTGTTTTATCTGGCTGGTCTTCAGAGTGTTCCCGGTGAGCTCTTAGAAGCTGCAAAGCTTGACGGCGCTCGAAGTTTTCGACGATTTCTCCGAATCAGTGTGCCAATGATGAGGCCACTATTCCTTTTTGCCCTAGTGATCGCGATTATCATGAATTTTCAGTTGTTTGATTCCGTCAAGATATTGACAGATGGTGGGCCGCGAATGGGTACGGCTACGATAGTTTGGTTTATCTACCGCCGTATGTTTGCATTTCAAGATACAGGTTTGGCATTCGCTGCTAGTGTGGGGCTGTTGATAGGAACAATGTTGTTGACCCTTGCTGTTTTTTGGTTGTTAAGGCAGAGAAGCAAAGGGGAAACTTAATCACACATGGATACGTCTAAGCCAGGCAGCAATCACGAAACAGGGCATGTGTCCTATGGGCGGGGCCGTTCCCGGTACCTGTTCGGGAATCGTATCCGGGCATTTTTTGCCTATCTGGTTCTATTGTTCTTTGTTGTTTTTGCTGTTGGCCCAGTTTTATACCTCATCTCTCCCGCACTCCGAGATAGCATATCTCTATTTGACTATCCGCCAAAATTGATTCCTGACGATCCTACCCTTGACAACTTTAGATTCCTATTTGACAGCACGAGATATCTGAGTTGGGCTCTCAACACAATTATTTTTGCAGCCGGTACAACAATCATCTCTCTCTTTACCAATATCTTAGCGGGCTATGCATTCGCGCGATTGCAATTTCCAGGACGGAATATTCTGTTTTTTCTGGTGCTTTCTACTTTAATGGTGCCAGTTGCAGCAGTACTAGCACCGACATACCTCCTGGTCCGTGAAATTGGTGAGCTGCCTATCATTGGTCGGCCTTTTTTTGGGCTTGATACTTATCTAGGTCTGATTTTGCCGTGCACTGCGTCGCCCTTAGGCGTTTTTATGATGCGGCAATTTATATCTACCTTGCCCGTCGGTTTGTACGAAGCAGCCCGTATAGATGGAGCATCAGAATGGAGGATCCTGTTTAAGATCGTGCTGCCCTTGATTAAACCCGCTCTCGTAGTATTAGGGATATTTGTGTTTATGATCACCTGGGCAAATTTTTTGTGGCCGCTGGTTGCGGCTTCCGGCGCCGATTACCGGGTGCTCACTGTAGGGATTGCATCTTTGAAGGGGCAGTTTGTTACTCACTGGGGTGTTCTAGCGGCAGCCTCTTTGATGACGTTGATTCCAGTAACGATTGTATTTTTGTTTTTCCAGAAATGGTTCGTTCAAGCATCAATGGCTGGCGCGTTGAAACAATAGATGCTTCAGGCACGTATAGATGAAAGAGGTATAAGTAATGGCTGAGGTAATTCTTCGAAGTCTTGTGAAACGGTTCGGTTCGGTACCCGCTGTTGACAATGTTTCTCTTCAAATACCCGATGGTGAATTTCTAGTCTTACTTGGTCCGTCGGGATGTGGCAAAAGTACAATCCTCCGTTTGATTGCGGGGCTTGAAGACGCAACTTCGGGTGAGATTGTTATCGACGGGGATCTTGTCAATTTTGTCGATCCGACTCGACGTAATTTAGCGATGGTTTTCCAGAATTATGCCCTTTATCCTCACATGACAGTTTATAAGAACGTTGCTTTTCCTTTAGAAACCGCAAAGATGTCTCGGGATTCGGTTAAAGAGGCCGTCAGTCGTGTGGCCGATATGTTGGAGATCACTGAATTTCTCCAGCGCTTACCCGAACAACTGTCGGGAGGGCAGCGCCAGCGAGTGGCTTTGGCGCGAGCTATCGTCCGTCAGCCAAAGGTCTTCCTGATGGATGAGCCGCTGTCAAATTTGGACGCCAAATTGCGACTTCAGACGCGGATCGAATTGATGTCGTTGCATGAACGATTAGGGATCACTACTCTGTATGTGACCCATGATCAGGTCGAAGCTATGACTATGGGTCAACGAATTGCGGTTCTTCATGAGGGAAAATTACAGCAACTTGGAACGCCGGCCGAAGTCTATGATGTACCCGCGAATAAATTTGTGGCGACCTTTATGGGCGCACCGCCGATGAATCTGATTGATGGAGAGCTACAGAACAACGGAACAGAATGGGTATTCACGCGATCAGATTATCGTTTTGTAATTGATCGGGTCCAGATGAATATTGGAGAAGATGTGCTGTCATCTTCTAAAGGCACGGTATCTCTTGGCGTGCGCCCGGAGGACATGCGTTTGGCTTCGTCTAAATCAGAAGGCATTCCCGGTGTCATCCGATTCCTTGAGCCGATAGGATCAGATTTGTTTGTCACCATAGATGTAGACCCTCATTCGCTCCAAGTCCGTCTCCCACCGAAGACGCAAGTGGCGACGGGTGATAAAGTTGGAATAGAGTTCGATTACCCAAAGGCGCATATCTTTAATGTCGACGAAGAAAATTTGCAATTACTTTGAGTGCTAAATTTGATTGGGATTGCACTAACGTCGATGGGATACCCCGGGATTTGTTGTCGATTACACAGATCTGTAACCACAATAACATCGCCATGGGTTCCAACTTTCAAGTCTACAACTACCGCTAATTGTTCCTTCAATATTGTCACATGCCTATGAATTCGGTCGGTTTTCTAAATGATTTTGTTGATACGCCAGCCTTACTTATTAATGAGCCGGTGTTGCAGAAGAATCTCAAGACTATGGCAGCGTACTGTAAAAATACTGGAATTGCCTTACGGCCGCATACGAAGACGCATAAGTGTCCGGAAATAGCTAGGCGACAGTTGGATCTTGGTGCAATAGGTTTGGTATGTGCGAAGCTTGGAGAGGCTGAAGCCATGGCCGAGGCGGGGTTAGGACCGTTACTGGTAGCCAATCAGGTAATTGGCCCACTGAAAATGAAACGTTTGTTGAAACTGAATGATCAAGTGGATATTTCAGTTTGTGTGGGTCGTGTTGAACATGTTGAAGAATTGATAAGGACGGCAGAAGGGGCCAATACAATACTATCTGTTTTTATCGAACTTGAAGTCGGGATGCAGCGTTGTGGTGCGGCAGGGCCAGTAGCTGCGCTCGATCTAGCTAAAAAGATTAGTGACGCGCCGCGACTGGAGTTTCGCGGCGTGATGGGTTACGAAGGGCATGCGGTGGGAACCAAGGACCTTGTAGCACGTCACCATAAGGCCGAGACCGCACATCACGAACTTGCTCTTGCCGTAGCTATGATTCGAGAGAATGGCATCGAAGTGCCAGTTGTGAGCGCTGCAGGAACGGGCACATTCAATCTAGGGGTTGATCGTGATGAATTGACTGAGATTCAGCCAGGTAGTTATTGCTTAATGGACAGTGATTATCATGGGTATGAGAACGTTTGTGATCACTTTGAATTGGCATGTACGGTGCTTGCAACAGTCATTGATCAAGTGGACCGAAGAATCGTATTGGATGTGGGGTTAAAAAGTATTGCTACAGACCAGGGTTTGCCCGTTACTCGGTGGCGAGAAGACATCATCCCTTTTGAAATTCATGAAGAGCATTACTGCATGGAGGCTGGAGAAGATAATCCAGTACCAAGAGTTGGAGATCGATTGGAACTGCTTCCAAGTCATATCTGCGCCACTGCAAATCTCTATGATGAGTTTCACGTTTTTCGTGAACAATCATTAATTGCACGGTGGCCAATTACTGGTCGCGGTCGATATACCTGAATCTTTAGACCGATATATTCGGTATTGAATGTGTTGACTGTTGATAGATTCAGATTGTTAGAAAACGATTGACCCCGAGATTTAAACAGGTAACAGGCGATGGCGATTCGAGCAGGCGTTGACACAGGGGGAACGTTTACTGATCTCGTCGTATTCGACAGCGAGAGTAACGAGATTCGTTCAAGTAAGTGTCTATCGACCCATAAGATACCAATCGATGCCTTTCGTAATACCTTTGGTCAGTTAAGCATCGAGCCGAAATCTGTATCAGATTTGGTTCACGGTACGACTATTGCCACCAACGCCTTGATAGAAAGAAAGGGTGGCTCTGTAGCCTATGTCACGACAGCCGGATTTGAAGATGTTCCGTTTATTCAGAGAACGACTCGACCCGAACTCTATAACCTCGCGTGGAAAAAAAGTCTTCCGATGATCGACAGACGATCAGACTGTTACGGGTTGAGTGAAAGATTGCTCTACGATGGATCTGTGTTGAGAGGGCTCAATGATGAGGAGATCCGCGTATTAATATCAGAGTTGCGGGCAGGGGAATACGATGCAATAGCAGTTTGTTTTCTTTTTTCATTTTTGAATCCTTCACATGAGGTGAAGTTAAAAAAACGATTTGAAGAAGACATACCTGAGTTACCGTGTTCTATCAGTAGTGAAGTTGCGCCAATTTGGAGGGAATATGATCGGGCAAGCTCGACAATTGCAGATGCTTTTATCAAGCCTGTGGTGTCGAACTATGTTCGGCAATTGAAATCCGGCCTCTCGGAGCTAGACGTTCCAGCAACTTTAATGGTTATGAAAAGTAACGGGGGGATGATGAGTTCCAGCAGTTGTGAGGCCGCCCCTATTCAGTCGTTGATGAGTGGTCCAGCGGGGGGAATGATTGCCTGTCAGGCAATCGCTGATGCTCTCGATGTGAAAAAAGTCCTAACGATGGATATGGGTGGCACGAGTTGTGATGTTGGAATCATTGTCAACGGGGAGCAAAAACTAACGACTCAGTATGAAATCGAGTTTGGATTGACGGTCAGCATCCCCATGATCGATATCCGAACGATCGGCGCCGGTGGTGGCTCTATCGCATGGATCGACAACGGTGGATTTTTGCAGGTGGGACCGCTTTCGGCGGGTGCTGATCCAGGACCAGCCTGTTATAACCTTGGTGGACATGTACCGACAGTGACAGATGCAAATCTTGTTTTGAATCGTCTCATCCCGGAGTTTTTTCTGAATGGTGAAATGCTTCTTTCTAAAGATTTAGCCAGAAAAGCAGTGGCAACTGTTTCTGGATCAGATGAGTCCAGTTTAGAAGAGATAGCCACGTCAATTACACAAATCAGTGAAGACAATATGGCCAATGCAATAAGGATGATTTCTGTTGTGGAGGGTCATGATCCCAGGGAGTTTTCTTTGATGTCGTTTGGAGGTGCTGGCCCACTCCACGCAACAGCAATTGCTCGGAAATTGTCTATTCCCAAAGTGATCATTCCAGTAGTACCTGGCAACACTTCTGCATTAGGGTTTCTGCTTGCAGATTTACGAATAGATAAGATTCGTACGTTTCCGATGCGCAGTGATTCATTGGATGTTGGCAGGATCAACCAACAATTTAAGGACGCGGAGGTGTCAGCAGCAAAGGAGCTGCGGGCGGACCAATATAGAGGAACAATATTCTGGGTAAACGTCATAAAGATGCGATATGCGGGTCAGAATCATGAATATGACGTACCAATTCCCTATGGTCCTCTAACAGATGACGTGCTCCATGCGGCGTTCGATTCGTTTCATCAGCGTCACGAAGCGTTGTACGGGTACCAACTTCCAGATGCAATCATAGAAATTATTAGCTTAAGTACGACAGCTGTCGGTAGGACAGACAAGCCACCGATGGAATACTTGTGCCCTGAAAAGACAGGATCAAAAGCACAAGAGCAATCGGTTTATTTTCCAGAGACAGGGTATATCGATACAAAAATCATCGAGCGGCAAAGTATTGATACTGGAGAGCGGATAAGTGGGCCAGCAGTACTCGTTGAGCATGGATCTACAACTCTTTTAGGGCCGGGAGATAGGATGGTTGTAGATAGAAGTGGCTCTTTGATTATTGAGGTTGGATAAGCGTTATTAGCTACCGAGTAATAATCGCCACGCTTTTTTCATGAATTTAACCGAATAATACAGCGCATGACCCCCATAGATCAGACCACTCTGACGGTTATTAATAACTATCTTACCGGAACCTGTCGAGAGATGGGCTTGGCAATGGTCCGAACCGCATATTCCCCAATGTTTAATGAAGCGTTGGACTTCTCCTGCGTGATCTTTAATCGATCTGGTCGCTTGATCGGACAGGCTGAGTTTTGCCCATCGCAAATTGGTACGATCAAAGGCACAGTGGAGTGTCTTATCGATGTTGTGGGTTTCGATGCATTCAAACCCGGGGACATTCTTCTTACTAACGACCCCTATCATGGGGTTGGTCACGTTCCGGAATTTACCGTTCTGCGGGGAGTTTTCGGTAGCGATGGTAGCCTGATTTTTTGCGTGGCGAACTGCGCACACATGGCAGAACCGGGCGCAAAAGTGCCTGGGGGGCTGGCGGGTGATGCGACAGAGATTTACCAGGAAGGGCTGATTTTGCCCCCGGTTTGGCTTTATCGAAATGGAGTAGAAGTAAAGGATATATGGGCCATTATCCTGGCTAACCATCGTACTCCGGACTGCAGCCGCGGTGATTTATTAGCAATGGTGGGATCGTTGACCGTTGCTGACAAGCGTTTACATGAATTGCTAGAACACTATGGTGAAACGACCGTAGAGCAGGCAGCAGATGAACTCCTTGCGGTGGCCGAACGAAGAATGCGGTCTGAAATTGAGAAGATACCTGATGGCATCTACTGCTACGAAGATACGATTGAAGATGATGGCGTAGGTACGGAAAGTTACAAAATGAAGGTGAAAGTGACGGTAGACGGCTCAGTTTTGACTGCTGATTTCGATGGAACTGATCCTCAAGCGAGAGGGCCGATGAATGCGAACTATTCTGTAACTGCCTCCGCTGTCTATAACGCAATTCTTCACTTAACAGACCCCAACATTCCAAGAAATGATGGATGTTACAGGCCAATCAAAATAGAGGTGCCATTGGGTTCTATTCTGAATTGTAAGCACCCAGCAGCATTGGTTGGCGGTAATACGGAAATCAGCCCAAGGATTACGGACATGATTTTTGGCGCACTGTTGACTGCGCTACCTCAGATCGTGCCGGCTGGTATTGGGGGAACATCTTGTTGCTTCCTTTTTGGCGGCCATCATCCTGCCACAGGGGAGCCTTATGCCCACTTTCATTTTGAAGGAGTTGGATGGGGGGCTAGGCACGAGCAAGATGGAAACAACGTGGTAATCGTAATTAATGGAAACTGCATGGCAACACCCGTAGAGATTTTTGAAACAAGATTCCCCTTTATCGTTGAAAGCTATCGTCTCCTTGAGGACTCTGGAGGTGTAGGACAATGGCGCGGTGGCCTCGGAGGCGAGCGGATTTTGACGGTGAACGCGCCAGAGGTGACCGTGAGTGCATTATTCAACAGAACACAACTTGCGCCACCAGGTCGCAGTGGAGGGGGTGATGGAGCGAAAGCGGGTATCTACGTAAAACGACGTGAGGACGATAGATTTTTCACGTTTAAAGAGGTATTTAATACTGTTTCTGAAGCAAAATTTAGCGGAGTGACGCTGAAGAATGGTGACCAGGTCCGTCTTGTTTTTCCTGGGGGTGGCGGATTCGGTAATCCTAGTGATCGAGATCCAGAACTGATTCGACGCGACATAGAACTTGGTTTTATCTCAAAAGAGGCTGCAAACAGCGCGTACGGCGTTGGTCTCTAACTGTAGGGACTAAGCGTTGTTAGAAGAATTTTTATGCTAATCCAACACCGGTAACGGTAACATGACTAATGCTTTTGAAGTTATGCCGGTTGCCGCTGATCTTTTAAGTAAGATTTGTCTTGTGACTTGGGCAGTATGCGGCATCAGATCGACAGTCTCCGAAGCATTTCTAAAGGCGGGCGCCAAACCGAAGCATATCTAAAGGCGGGCGCCAAAGTAGTAGCAACAGATCTGCGTTTCTCGCAGCAGATGCAGGGCTTGGTAAAGGTCTCGAGTGGGCGGCTTCAGTCTCATCGAAATCTGCGGTCAAAACTGAGCTGGGGAAATATGTCGGCCATCTGAAAGATGGGAAATTGTTAAGAAATAGTGTCGAACCCATCTGGGTGTTTGCAGTTGCCAATTCTTGGGGAAATTGAAACTACGTTGATTGGTTATCCAAGATAGAGGAGGAAAAGGCGAGAGTTTCTTGAAAAGGGAGTGCTATGGAAAGACTGATTGCAATTCTGTTTGATGTAGCATTCCGTAACATAACGACACCCGATGGTTGGGTAAATAATTATGGATAGATTTAAAGGAAAGCGAGTATTTGTGGCAGGTGCTGGCAGTGGCTTTGGGCGTCGAACAGCAGAAAGATTTGCAGAAGAGGGAGCCACCGATATTTATCTTGTAGACATACTGCAAGATCGGCTGGAACTCGTAATAGAAGAGATACGAAAACGTGGATCGAGTCCAATTTCTATGTGCTTTGATTTGGCAGATGCTGATAAGTGTGGCGAAGCTATGGCCGAAGCTCTATCCGAGGCTCCCTTAGATGTACTAATCTGTACCGCGGCGGCAGTCGAAGAAAAAAGATTCATAAACATTGAGCTTGAGTCATGGAGACGCCAACTCGACGTCAATCTGACAGCCTATTTCATCTTGGGAAGAGATGCTGCTAGATCAATGGTTAAGGAGAGATCTGGGGTAATCTTATTCACATCTTCGACTGCTGCTTTGGGACACTCGCTAGGCTTTACACCGTATTGCGTAACAAAGGCGGGGGAGGTTTCTTTAATGAAGTCGATGGCCGTTGAGTTAGCCCGTTCAGGGGTGCGAGTAAATTCGGTTAGTCCTGGAACAGCTGATACACAGCTGTGCACAGACCTTGTTGGTGAAGAATTGATGGACAAATGGAGAAAGGATGGATTTCCTGGGGCGCCGCTAAACCGACTTGCTACGGTGGATGACATTGCCAATGCGTTTCTTTACCTCGCTTCCGATGAGGCGAGCTTTGTAACTGGACATAATCTAGTGGTAGACGGCGGGCATACAGCAGATTTATACGAAATTCCCTACCCAGAAGACACTGGCCATACCTATGCATAAAAACGATTTAGCCATGTGAATGAATACCGTGCCGTCAAGCCGTCCATGGCAGAAAACTTTCTTGCGGTGAACTATGTGCGTTACGAGAAAGATGATTCAAAAAGCGCTAGATTTCTAACCACCCCTAACCCAATCTCCCCACCAAATCCTCTGCTCTTAAATGCGTATAGCGCATCAGGTGGGTTTCTCAGGAATTTGTTGGGAGGTTGCGAATCTGGGTGTAAAGAACCCCAGAAATGATCAGGACGCCTGCGACCAGGTGCATCATCGTAGGATACTGCCCTAGAAAGATTGAAATCAGAACGACAACAATTGGCACCAGATTCTGGTACATGGATCCGATGGTTACACCGATTCGACTGACACCAAAATGCCAAAGAAATATAGATGTGGATGCGGGTCCAATAGAGAGCCATCCGAGAATCATCCACTCGTGAATCGACGTTCCGAAACGAATATCGTCAAAGCCCGAGAACTCGGCGACACCTACATACGTAGCAAAGCCCAAAGCACCAGCGGTTACGGTCAGTGCTGCGATCCCGATCTGTGGGAAGTCCGGCAACCATCGCTGACAGTTGTAGGAGTACCAGACCCACAGCGACATGGCCATCAAGACAAGAAACTCTCCGCCTTTGAACTGGTCGAAGCGGTCACCGCTTCCAAGAACGGCACAAATACCTCCAGACACAGCTAAAAGTACGCCTAGAACAATACCCCTACGCAATGGTTCGGAATACAGGAATCTCGTGATCAGGGTAGCAACAATTGGGCCCGTAGTTGCAATCAGCGCGGCTGCGATCGCACTCGAAAGCTTAATCCCCCAAGCAAATAACAAAGTAGAAGCTGAAACCCCAATGATGCCCAGGAGGAAAATCTTGCCCCATGGTGCCGCTTGAAGTGTCGACGAAACATCTTCCAACAATGTAAAAGCGACCAGGAGAACCAGCGCACCTCCACCCATCCGAACAAAGGTTATGGCTACCGGATCCCAATTAATTAACAGATACTCGGTAGCGGGAAACATCGTGGACCAAATTGTCACCCCGACGAAAAACGCGAGGTTGCCCAGTATTGTTTGCGTTTTTGTTACATGAACCTGGGTGGATTTCATATCAGTCCATCAATCGTCGTGATGGCAAACAGGTTGTCTAAAGCGAAAACCATCGTGTGCCCGGCTGCAACAGAGTTAGCAAGAAGCACGCCAACAAACTTGAAGCAAATAGTAGCTTATAGGTCGGTCAGTCTGATGTTCTGTGTCGCTCAGGCAACTCCGTAGTATTTTTTTAGGTAACTCTTACTAAATTTTCCACTCCGCTGGTCTTTCTCGAGCAGTTCTCGATCGCGATTTTTTGGTAGCCCAAATCCGCCAGCACCCGGAGTCTCAATCACGATCGCGTTCTGGGGCGATACTTGGACATGATTCGGTTTGTCATCGACCCGGTGGTTTTCACCCTGACTGTCTTGCAGCAGGAAACGACCAGACGCGCCCGACTCTCCACCAAACAAACCCCATGGTCGATGACGAAACCGCTCACCAGCTCCGTTGAAAATACACTCATGATCACGAGGTCGAATCGTCCTTCGCAGTCCCATGCCACCGCGGTATTGACCTGCGCCAGCCGAATCTGCAATCAGGCTGTATTCTTCGACCAGTAGTGGATATTCCATTTCGATAGCCTCGATCGGCAAATTAGACGTATTTGTAATATGTACCTGAACCCCGTCTTTACCGTCTTTCATCGCTCGCGCCCCCATCCCACCACCGAGGGTCTCAAGGTAGAGATAAGGTTGTCCTGTTCTCGGATCTGTCCCGGAAAACACTGCTGTTGTATTCGCACCATTAGCGGCAGCAATGGTTTTCTCAGGAAATACTTCTGCCAGAGCACCCAATACCACGTCAATTATCCGTTGACAGGTGTTGGCCCGTGCCGCCACAGGGGCGGGAAACACGCTGTTCACCAGAGTGCCTTTAGGGGCAATAATCTCAACCGAGTCGAGCACTCCTTGGTTGTTGGGTACTTCCGGATCTAGCAATGCCTTTAGGCTGTAACATACAGCTGCCTGGGTCGCATTCAGCGTCACATTAATATTGCCGTTTACCTGCTTTACTGTGCCGGTAAAATCGAATATGGCTCGGCGTTTGCTTACCGTGATCTTGAGACAAATTGGCAAGTCGAAAGCGCCTAAGCCATCGCTATCCATCAGATCCTTAAACTCGTAAACACCATCAGGAATTGATTCTATGGAATCGCCCATGCGTCGACCTGTGCGTTGGATAATTTCGACAAACGCCCTTTGAATTGTCTGAGAACCGTAAGCATCGATCACCTCTAGCAGGCGTCTCTCTCCTAATCGACAGGCAGATATCTGCGCAAAATAGTCTCCGCGTCGCTCGATCGGTACACGAACATTGAGTAGCAGTAAGTCCAATATATCCTGTTGTAATACGCCTTTTCTAAACAGGCGGATGACAGGAATACGGAGGCCCTCCTGGTAAATCTCCGACATGCCACCAGCCATACTTCCTGGCGCCATGCCTCCAACATCAGCATGATGGGCGATATTACAGACGAAACCTTGCAACTCCCCCTCCAGGTACACAGGCGTTGCGAGGTTGATGTCTGGGAGATGGGTTCCACCCGCGCTGTGGGGATCATTGGCGACAAAGATATCGCCGTGGCAAATGTCATTTCCAAATTTCTTGAGCAGGCATTCCATCAAACCGTTCATCGAGGCAATATGTATCGGTAGCGACTCCGCCGCCTGCACGACGAGTCGACCACGGAGGTCCATTACCGCCGTTGAGTGATCATGCCTCTCCTTGATGTTGGTAGAGTAGGCTGACTTCATCAGCGCAGCATAGGTCTCATCGGTTACAGACCTGAGCGCGTTCAGTATGATCTCAAGTGTGATCGGATCGAGCGCGGTCAACTTGGGTTACTCCCGAGTGTAATTCGCAAGTTTCCTTGGGTGTCTATCTCGACTGTATCGCCGGGATAGATGATCGTGGTGGCATCGAGTTGTTCGACTACTGCAGGACCTCGGAAGGTTTGACCCGGCACCAGAGTTTCGCGTTGATAGACTGGGCAGGAATTAGGATTATTGTCGTTAAACATTACCTCGCGAACGGCCGGCTCTTTTGAGGGCGGCGTATTAGTAGAAATATGTTTAAACGGTGCAAGTGGATAGATTCGGCCCCGAGCAGTTAGCCGAAAATTGATTATTTCCACTGGGTCTTCTGAGTTGAAATAACCGTAATTCGCCTCGTGGATTTGAAAAAACTTCTGCCGTAACGTTTGATAGTTACTTAGTATCGCGCCGCTCAGGTCGTTCCCTTCACCAAGTGGTACTGCAAGCTCGAAGTTCTGACCTACGTAACGCATGTCAAGGCGAATTTCCATCTGACGGGTCTGCGGAAGAATGTTCTCTGCTGTATACCAACTCTGGGCACTAGCCACCAGCGCGTCCACGATGTCCTGCATGGAATCTAGATTCTCTTCCGTCACTCGAGTACGTTCACCTATGACTAAGTCTTCCTGCAGGTCCGACACCACCAGTCCATGGGCGCAGACGATGCCTGGCGCCTGTGGTACCAGTATTCGATCAATGGCGAGACTGCGGGCCACATCGCGGGCATGCAACGGTCCAGCCCCACCAAAGGGCATCAGGCAGTAACCGCGGGGGTCATGACCCCGTTCCACTGATATGGTCCGGATGGCGCGTACCATGTTAGCCACTACAATTTCGATTACACCGCGGGCAACCTGCGGTATTGAAATCGCCAGAATCTCCGAAAGTGACCGGAACGCGTGGCTGGCGCGTTCGATGGTCAGCGCCATGGATCCGCCCAGAAGGCCGCCTTCACTGAGTCGGCCAAGGATTAAGTTAGCATCGGTTACAGTGGGTTGCTCGCCACCGAGGCCATAGCAAGCCGGGCCTGGATCCGCTCCAGTACTGACAGGTCCCACCTTGAGCAGGCCATCCCGGTCAATCCAGGCAACCGATCCCCCCCCAGCACCGACGGTTTCCACGTCAATCATAGGCATTCGGATAGGGAACCCAGAAACGTCACGACCGAACGTTACTGGAACGATTCCCTGTCGAATCAGTGCCACGTCCGCGCTGGTACCACCCATATCGAGTGTAATTACATCTTGCTGGTCCGCTATCCCCGCGATATGGGCCGCACCTGCCACACCTGCCGCGGGGCCCGACAGGGCGGTTCTTACGGGCAAATTTCGCGCACGACCCAGCGACATTAGGCCGCCACTTGACTGGTTCAGACCAAGACTGGCATTCGGTGCTACCCGCTTGAGGCCGGATTCCAATTCATCTATGTATGTCGCTATAACCGGCTGCAGGTAAGCATTCAACACAGTGGTAGAGAATCGCTCCACTTCACGGAACTCAGACTGCACGTCTGACGAGCACGACACGAAAACCCTTGGCAGCTTGCGCTTCACTGCCGCTTCTAGGCGTTTCTCGTGTTCAGAGTTTTGAAAAGCAAACAAGAAGCAGATCGCACAAGCATCGGGCTCGGCGTTAACGACAGTAGCCACCGCTTCATCGATTGCCTCGTCAGTCAACGCCTTGATTACCTCACCCCCCGCGGTGATCCGCTCACGTACTTCGATTCGCAAGTCAGGTCCCACCAGCGGAGGGGGTTGATCTCTTTGCAGGTCGTACATGTGGGGCCGGGTTTGGCGCCCAATCTCGATGAGATCGCCAAACCCGCTGGTGGTCAACATCATGACTTTGCCACCACGACGCTGAATCAGGGCATTTGTCGCAACAGTTGTCCCGTGGGACAGGTGGCGCAATTCGTCCAGCGAAAGATTATGGCTATTTGCTAATTCGGCAAGTCCATGCAATACGGCTTGAGCTGGATTACTTGGTGTCGAGGGGCATTTCCTAACGTGAAGATCGCCACTCGATTCATTTAGCGCGAAAAAATCGGTAAAGGTTCCGCCTACATCAACACCAACGGTCCACTTCATAACTTAGAACCTCTTTGGTCTAGTGAACTCCGAAACATAGCTACACACGTTACCACCTTGAAATTCGTATTTGATTGGGACAATCGGGTTTCCTTGGGGCACCACGATTTGCATGGTGACGTAAGTGCTTGATAAATTTGGCACGCCCGGACGGACTCGAACCGCCGACCACCTGGTTCGAAGCCAGGTACTCTTTTTCCGGATTTACCGCAGAACCATGCGTATTATTCTACAGCACTGTCCAATATCTTTTTCTGTTTTGGGGTTGTTTTACCCAGTATTTGTCTTGTTTCGACAACTTTAATTGGACAACTCCAACGGCGTAACCTTTGATGGTTTCTGCCTGTAATACCTTTGAGTTGTCGCTGTCGATGTATGCCCCAATCTATTTGAGGCTGTCTGTAAGTCATCCTCCGATCCAACCAAATTACGAATGGATCGTTCTGAGAACTTTGGAATCTCCGTATGCTTCTCCAGTTGATCCATCCACCTTGACCATGTTGACTTAAACGCTGTCGTACTTCTGCCATCTTTGATATACAGTTTTCCTTCTTGCGTTGTGAAGAAATGAATCGATGATGGTGGTAACGATCTGATCGCATCCACCACAACCTTGAGTTCCGGATTCCACTCAAACAACAGTTCTTTCTTCGATGAATACTTGGTCTTACTCAGGTTTACCAGTAACCCCTCTTCGGTAATGTTCCTCACAGTCAGGCTGAGTAAATCCACTTGTCGCAGACCAGTTAATAGTTTGAGCCTGACATACAGTTGCATCCACGGAACCGCTCTGTGCAGGGCATTCCATACCTGATCGATTGATTCTGCCCGACTAATTTGGCTTGTCTTAGGTTTGGGAAACATCTTGAACTTGGAGTCGATCATCGGATGTTCTCCGATTACGCCCCACTCAATGGCTTTGCTGAATAAATGCTTCAACTTTTCCATAACCTTGTTGGCGTAGGTTTCGCCAGACCCTTTAATAGCCTCTTGCTGTATCCGATCACGCATCTGATAAGCGTGTTGAGGACGAAATACAGCCACATCGTTATGCCCAATCATTTCCCGAATCTTCCTGAAAATCTGAATCTCATCTGTTTGAGTTGCGTCAGATTTGGCGGGAGTAACCTGAAGGAGATACCGATCTATCAGTTGACCAAATGTTTTGATGTCATTATCCAACCCGACAGCGATACGCCCCGCATAGGTGCGGTGCGCTTCCGCTAGGTTCTTACCCAGAGTAAATTCGGTTTTGCCATCCCAATTCGCTTCTTGACCTTTGGGAACCACATAGCGGTAACTGCCATTCTTGAATCGCCAACGTTGCGGCAATCCTTTGTGGTTGCCAATAATTCGTTTCCTACCCATTGATGGTAAACCGTACTTCCTTGGGTAATTTGTTGAGTGTCAAAGGAATATCGACATCGCAAACCACTAACGATCCGTTAGTTCGTTGATTGAACGGAATACTCATGTGGTTCAGTTCCCGAACTTGAGCATTGCTATGTTTCTTTCCGGTCAAAAATCTCAACTCATCTGGTGTCAGAATTTTCATGGACACCCCCAACCCCAAAAACAACTGGGGTACTACAACTCCGATTGGACATAATTTCTGCCCTCCTTTATCGAAGTAAATTTTCGCCCCCCCAAATTTCAGAACCCCAAGAATCCTGATGGGTGAGTGCGATGGACATACTTAATATCGATAAACCAAAAAGGGGGTCTGCTTGGCGGGAGCATCGTCAAAAGGGCACAGAACGGCCTGTATGGCTGTTTCTACGCCCCGCCTATGGATAGGCATTGGGTAAGCCGAAAATGGCTCCTGACCCATTCTATACATAAGGACGTATTATTCGATTGATGTTCATAAAACCTATCCGATAACGGACGGAGAACTTCGAGG
>JYMV01007214.1_pt1 | contig 32845 bp, 30 predicted proteins | sample 338911 | NCBI WGS metagenome assembly JYMV01 (sample SAMN03354496, study PRJNA234377) | hydrothermal vent metagenome | biome: Deep sea; feature: Hydrothermal plumes at the Eastern Lau Spreading Center, Western Pacific Ocean; material: Seawater | place: Tonga | collected 2009 | depth 2000 m m
ACGCCAATTCTATCTGCTTCGAGTTCAACAGTTGCTCCCGGCTTTATCCAACGATCTATTTCAAAGCCGCAACCGTTATTAACAGTGCCTGAACCCAGGACTTCACCTATATTCATAAGTTCATCTTGGGATGTGTAGGAAACAGCTTCGGGAAAGCTCCAGTGCATTGGCCCTGGCGTCGATTCCGCCCATATTTCGCCATCGATCCTTACAGCCATCTTTAGTGTTGCGGGGTCACCAAATTCATCTGCTGTGACAATCCAGGGACCTAATCCCCAGGCAAAATCCTTGCCCTTGTAAGGGCCCGTCGACACGTTCATTTCCCCCCTCTGGGTATCGCGAGCCGAGAAGTCGTTAAGCAGCGTATAGCCGAGTATATAATTGGGAGCTTCATCAATGGGTACATCTTTGGCCGGTCTACCAATAACAGCTGCAAGCTCAAGCTCATAATCAAGCTTTTTAGTATATCGTGGCCAGGGTACAGACGTATCGTGACCATACATAGTCGTTGAATTCCCCTTGAACGCAGTCGGTTGTTCATACCAAGCCGGCGGTATCTTCAATCCCATCTTGGAGAACGTGTTTTCCAGATGGTCTTCAAAAGCTGCAAAATCGCGTAGCACGGGTACGCTAGTGATTGGTGGTACAAGGGCGATTTGAGAGAGACGCCAGCAAATCTTTTCGCCATTAACACCCATCTTTCCGGGGTTTTTATGTGACCATTCCAAAGCTTCTTCGATCAAACTTAGGTCGCATTCGTGTATTGTTATAAAAGCTTGTAGATCCGGTGGGCAGTAGGCATTAGCGCGTGCACTTGGGTTTCCATGTCCGGACGCTGCTATTTTAGCTGCCAATGCGAAGTTAATATCAACTACATCACCAGCGTTTGTTCGGGCGTCTTCGATCGTATTGTCAGTTCCTCCATCAAGTTTAACTACACCAAACCGAGATTGGGGCCCAACGGGTGTATCAATTTTAAACATTGCAAGCTTCATTGTGTTGTTACCCGGGTTTGAAGATCAACTTTGTCCGCTTCGTCTGTAACCGGGAACGGCCCTTGTTTGATTTCAACAAGGCGTGTGCCTTTTTCGAGAAATTCGACCTCATGGCCCTCCAGCATTAAGATGAGGTCACCAGGTTTGACAGTTACATCACCGAGAAAGTCTGCCTCAATAGTGTAAATCCCGATACGTGCACTGCCACGTTGGCATAATAATATTTGATGGCGTGTTGGAAGATCTGGTAAAGGGACTTCTGGAACGTGGTAGTGAGCACCGGTTGTGCCGCCAGGGTCTCGGTTCAACATAATTACCTGGAGGGGCCAATCGTCGTGTGTAATGTGGGCCTTGTTTTTGCGTTCCGATTCCGGATCTACATTATAAGCGGTGCGAATATGTTCTCGTTCCTCTTCCGTCTCTATAAATGGTGGAAATTTTTCAAATTCGTCAAAGTCAGCTCGGATGTGGATAGCCACTACTCTCTGATCGTTTGGAGATCTGAAATATTTCACCGAACTCAAGTTTTCAGGTGTTTGGAAATCCATTCAAAGATACTCCCTCGTTATTGCTTTAGATAGTCTAGGTACTTGGATCCAAAATCAAAAGCGTAAATAATAAAGATTGTTGATAGATGTATATAATATTTTAGGAAACCTGAGCCCTACTTGTTTATCTGTTTTTTAACCGAAAGGATGGCTCTTTCCGTATAGAAAATCTAATATCGTTATAACTGTTTCGATTATCGTTAAGATTGTGATGAGCCTTCATAACCTAACCCTACCAAGCAATCATTTTGTATTCCATATAAAGTGTTATTTCTCAGCTTGAATTTTATTTTCCCGAACCGCGATGTAGAGGCCGCTCCCAACAACCACAGTTACTCCAATCCACGTTATCAGGTCTGGGAATTCTGAAAAAAATAAATATCCAAAGAATGTAGCTCCAACTATATGCATATAGTGAAAGGGTGCAATCAAGCTAGCCTGCCCGAAACGGAAGGCCGAAAGTACCATGGTTTGGGCAATAGATGTAAGTATTACAAATCCGATAATGAGCCATACATCCTGAGGTCTGGGAGCGGTCCACTTGAATGGTATTAAAGGGCTAAGAATGATCAAACCTATATATGCAGGATATACAATTGTCGAGAACGGAGCTCCTTCATGAGCCAGTTTCCGGCTAGTAATATAGAAAAACCCAACACATATTCCAGAACTGAAAGCGATTATGTAACCAAAACTTTCACCTGAAAAGACGGGTCGAAGAAGTATAACGGCGCCCAAGAAACCAACGACAACTGCACCCCACCGATGCAAGCCAATTTTCTCGCCTAATATTAATGGAGAGAGAGAGCTGCTACAATCAAAGGAGAGGTAAATGACACAGCGGTTGCGTCAGCGAGGGGGATTATCATGACCGACCAATAAAACAATCCCATCCCTGTAATGAGCGAAAGTCCCCGGGCAATTTGCCAAGGCAAGGGTCTTGGAAGTAGTTGATTCCACCCATGTCGGATAATCAGAATGGGCAACCATATAACTGACATGAAGGCAAGCTGAACCCAGATAACAAGAATTGGTGAATAGTAGCCAGCCGTTATTTTGACGATTGCATCTTTCCATGCAAACAATAATACAGCGCACGTCATTAATAAAATGCCGGGAAGAGAAGAGGATGGGTTCAATATTTTATGTATAGTCGTTTGCGGAAAACTTATATGACAAGGACTGATGGGTGGTGCAGTTGAAAGAAAGAAGATTAAACTGAAATCATTTGATTAATATACTCTCTAATCAAAATTCAGTTTAAGAAATATGCAGTTATTTGTATTAATCCGTAGGGTTTCCAATATGAAAATTAAGTCATCGCTCCGGCAATCTAGTAATATTACAATGGATAGCATGCTTAAAATGATTTTTAAATTTATTCAGTGATAATATTCAGTGATAATATTGTATAATATTAGAATGAAATGGAGATATAAAATCCGCTGTATTTCATGTCTCAGGTTCGTTTTCGTAGCGACTTGGGTTTTGTCTGCGGGCGTGGCTAGGGCACAGAATATACCGGAAATCGATATTGAGAATGATCCCGGGTATAAGGAGACGCAAAAGTTTCTGGCAAAAACGCAAAGTATAATTGAAAAATCCAGGGCAGAAACCAATGCCCAAGCCAAGGACTTAGAGGCACTAGCCAACCGCGTTGGGGAACTGATTTCAAATATTGGTAGCACTAATGAAGACGCGTCTAACTTGCGATCTGAATTGTCTGTTCAGACAGACCTTCTAAATATTGAAAGAGAAACGACAGAAGGATTGCGAAGACAGATGCTGATCCTGAGCAAGAACATGGATACTCAAAAAAAAATTAAAACTGATATTGAGGCTAAACTTGAATCGGTGATTGCTTCACTAGGTGCAGAAAATGCTGAAGGTAAAAAGAGACTCAGTACCTTGGAGGCGGAAAAGAAGAAAAAATCTGATATTGAGGCTAAACTTGAATCGGTGATTTCTTCACTACGTGCAGAAATTGCTGAAGGTAAAAAGAGACCCGGTACCCTGGAGGCGGAAAAGAAGGAAAAATCTGATATTGAGGCTAAACTTCAATCGGTGATTGCTTCGCTACGCGCAGAAAATACTAAGGGTAAAAAGAGACTCAGTACCTTGGAGGCGGAAAAGAAGAAAAAATCTGATATTGAGGCTAAACTTCAATCGGTGATTGCTTCCCTACGCGCGGAAAATACTAAGGGTAAAAAACGCCTCAATACGCTGGAGGCTCAGAAGAAAAGAAGTTCAACACTCGAGGACAGGCTCCGGGCGCAGTTTGCTCCTGTCCGAACGGAACGTGATAAAGCCCTGAAGCGCCTTAACCAAGATTTAGAGAAAAATAACCGCCTAACCAAATCCAATCAGGCAATGGCATCCGATTTAAGCGCAGCAAAAGCAGAAGTTGAAAGACTTAAAAAGGAAATCCGTCTGGTCAAAGAAAAGCTGGTTTTGCCCGAAAAAAATAGCGCACGGTAGAGATAATAAAACTTATTTAAAAATTTGTGGCTGACGAGAACTATTGATTAGTGCCTTTAATAGAGTGAGCCTTTTTTAAAGAGAGTTTAAGTCTCGTCATTTGCTGAAGAAGATCCAGACGGTCTTCCGGTGTGTTTTCAATGGTAAGCAATAACTCTTTACCCCCAGTTTCGGGATCTATTTTGATGGATGTTACACTTTTTCTATTTTTTTCAGGAGGTGACACGATAAAATATCCTAGTCTTCTATCTCTAATTGACAGTATATCCTCCCAGTGAACGAATATAAAAGAAAATCACATCCGTATCATAAATCTGCTGGACCTGGTGACAGGATAAGTAGAACCAGGTTCTTTCTAGTTGGAGCAAAAACATAGAAATTTTTGATTAAATTCGTTGTTAGAAGTTCGATACTTGAAACTAATTCTAAATTCCAGTGGAAAAAATTACCAAAATATTGGGATAATTTAAAAATACCCAGATTAGATCAGTTCATTAAAGCTGGAAGAAATAACGCAATTTGTGGAAAAATCACTACTAAGCCAAGGCGAACCAAATCAGCGCAGAAGAACGGACCAATGCCTTTGAAAATGGTCCAAAGAGATACATCTGGCATCATAGTTTTCAATACGAACACGTTCATCCCGACTGGCGGTGTGATCAGACTAATTTCCGTCACCATGATGACGACAATGCCAAACCAAATAAGGTCAAATCCCAAAGATTGAACTACTGGAAAAAAAATTGGTACTGTCAGTAAAATCATACCAATACCTTCGAAGACCGCCCCAAGAACCACATAGATCGCTAATATGGCAAAGATAACGCCCATCGGTGGCACATCCAAATGGTCAACAAAATCAAGGATGTCATCGGGCAAACCGGCAATATTAATAAAGTTCGAGAAAATGATTGCTCCATAGGCAACAGTGAACACAAAGACAGTCGTCTTACCAGCGTCAACGAGCGAGTTATAGAATTCTTTCCATGTCATTTTTTTTCGTGCGATGGCAAAAAAAAGAGCTCCAGTTGCACCAATTCCACCGGCTTCAGTCGGTGTAAATATGCCGGCGTAAATACCACCCAAAATAAACAAAAAGAGCAGCAGTATACCCCAGACTTTTCCTAGGGCTCTGAAACGATCAGGCCATTCTGTGTGGTCTCCTGGAGGACCCCATTCCTTTTTAACCGCTGTGACAATTCGAATAACGGCTATGTAGAGGAGAACGGTTAAAATTCCAGGTAGAATACCGGCTATAAATAATTTGCCAATATCTTCTTCAACGAGGATGCCATAAATAATTAAAGCAATACTCGGCGGAATGAGAATGCCGATAGTGCCTCCCGCCGCAACCGAACCAGCAGCCAAGCGATCGTCGTAATTAAAACGACGCATGGAAGGTAACGCGACCTTAGCCATTGTAGCTGCAGTAGCCACAGAGCTTCCGGAAACTGCGGCAAATCCGCCGCATGCAGCAACTGTAGTCATTGCAAGGCCACCCCTGAAGCTACCTAGCCAGGCATAAGCAGCATCGTACATGTCTTCAGCCAAGGCGGCACGATAGACAAAGGCACCCATCAAAATGAATAAAGGAAGGGTTGAAAAATGATAGTTCATTGAGAAGTCGAGGATGAGTTGACCTAAGGTAGCAAACGCTGGTTCAAAGCCCCGAACAATACCAAACCCGGCGAACCCAACGACCACCATCGCCCACCCGAGAGGAAATCCCGCAAAACAAATGACGAGAAGAACAGCAAAGCCAACAAGTGAAAGCAGCATTCAAATAGCGTCCTTCTTGCCGCCGACCCCGTTAGCACTTGGCCAGAATACATGGAGTATCAGCATAAAAATTAGGATGATAACAGTGACGGCGCTGAGAAGACTTATTAGATACGCTGGTGGTGCATACGACCATTCAAGAAATCCTGAAATTTGCTGGGCTTCAGCAAGTTCACTGCCCTGCAACCACATTAAATAAGTGATACCCATATTTACGACAATACAGCCCGTTAAAACGCAAAATCTCTGGATCCAGGCTCCCTTACCTTTTAGGACGCCAGTCATAACGGAGATGACGATATGTGCCTCTGCGCGCGTAATAACAGGTAGTGCTCCAAACATTGCTAGGGGCAACATGAACTGTATCAATTCGAAACCACCGGGGATTGGGGCACTAAAAAAGTATCTTCCCAAGACATCGACAAAGGTTACTGCCATCATACCAAACATGACGACCGCGACACATGCCATGAGGGCGTTATCTAATATACCCAGGAGAGAGAGTGGCGAAGGTGTAACGCCTACTCCACTTTCTCTAACGGGAGAACTATTGTTGTCTGACATTAAAGCAACTCTAATTTAGAGGTACTCTCGACCTACATTGCATTTTTGCGATAGAAGGCAAGTGCAGCTTTTCCGTCGATACCTTTCTTTTCAGCTATTTTGATCCAGTCGGCGTCAAAAGAAGAGTATCTTTTCTTCATTTCCGCGACCAGTTTTGCGCTGGCGGGTGCGTAATTAACGCCCGCTGCCTTGAATTGTGGCCTAGCTTCTTTAGCATTGTCATCCCAAGCTTTTGCATGTCTGGCGATATTGAGACCCGCTTTGCTTTCAATAGCTTGCTGAACATCTTTAGACAGGCTGTCCCATTTTTTCTGGTTCATCATAATTGAAAATGCTGTGTTATAGAATTTTCCCGGGATGTGATAGATGTGTTTGATATAAGGGAGCATTTTAAATTTTGGGACGTCGGAAGATGGTAAAATTGCACCATCTACAATACCTTTTGATACGACTTCAAAAGTTTTGACACCCGGAGTTGGCACTAATACGGCTCCCATTGCCTTCATTGTTTTGGCGGCCATACCACGGCTAACACGAATTTTTAGACCCTTTAGATCAGAAGCCTGTGTGATCGCCTTTTTCATCATAAGCAAGTCACCACCACCGTGGACAAACAGACCAAGAAGTTTTACGCCCTTATACTCGTTTGCGCCCTCAAAAAATTTCTTGTGAGTTTTCCAAAGTGCAATGGACGTCTTTTCTGCCGTTGAAGTTCCAAATGGTAGTGTTGCCAATTCAGTCAGGGTCAAACGCTTGGTTTCGAAAATATTGGCAAGCATACCAAGATCTGCGACACCTTTAGTAACCATGCTCCATTGACGAGGAGGGGGCGCAAGCGTCTTCGCAGGAAATCGAAATTTAACCTTACCATTACTGGCTTTTGACGCCTCATCTGACCATCGTTTAGCCATCAAGGTAATGGCATGAGTTGGTGGCGTAAAATTATTATAAACTAGTGTCGTTTGCGCATTTGCGAGGGGTGATTGCGACAGCGATAAGCCAATGACCGTTGCGCCAAATAATGTAGGGGTTAATATTCTCATCTTGATCTCCCTTGTTTGTTTTATTCAAGTCAGGATATGTATGTAATTTTAGTTGATTTATCAAACAATTTGGCTGGTAATAGGCGACTAAACATTGTTCAATCTTGGTTAATTAGACTTTTTAATAATGGAATCCAAAAAGTAAATGTGTAGGATCGTAATATGGCAAATAAGCTTGGACAGGGAGATGCATTTCCTCATCTAACTTTGAATTTGGTTGGGGGTGAAAAAATTGATTTACCTGAGAATTTAAACGCGAAATACAATGTAATTTTGTTTTACCGAGGGCATTGGTGACCGTATTGCCGGCGGCAGTTGGTCGCTTTCGACAATCTCCAGGATGAGCTAGCGGAGCTAGGTGTAGAGGTTATAGCAGCGAGTGTTGACGTTGGCGACACTTCCAGGGAAGTAGCAGAAGAAGTTTCCTTCAAAATTGGAGAAGGAGTTACCCGAGACCAAGCAAATCTTCTGGGTGCCTGGTATGGCGATGCCCGTCATCCAGAAATGATCCAGCCTTCTGAGTTCTTGGTGAATGCAGATGGTAAGGTTTTGATGTCATCTTATAGTGCCGGGCCTCTTGGTCGGATGAACCCCGATGATTTGATCAAGGTTATTAATTTTTTGGAATCGTTAGCTAAATAATGAGACGTTGAGTATCCAGAAATTACTGAGAAATACCGCTTTGGTTTAATTTAACAATGCGGTTTTTCTTAACTACAATTGTTGATAAGCCCCAATTAACCCTCGCTAAGGAGAGCTAACTCGCAAATATTTTCCAAGTAATTATGGTTTATTCATTCCAGTGGACCATTGGAAGTCCCGCAACCGGTGATTGAAAATAAGGAATATTCGTTGCCCTGAGGCTTCCCACGTAGACGGTTTTAAGATCTGCACCACCAAATGTGATGGACGCACACCACGTGGCTATGTCTCCCCCGCACTTTAAAAGTAGGTCAGCATCAACCGTACCAGCTTGAAATGCATCATCTAACATTTTTACTTCGTCAGGGTTGGAATCATCGAAAATGATTTGAAGATCACCGTTGGGTTTAATAGCGAAAATACCGTCATTCATGACATGCGTGCCCCACAGGTTCCCGTATGAATCAAAGGCAATCCCGTCGATGAAGCGACCATGGTCGTTGGGTCCAAAAATCTCCTTGTTAGAGAGGTTTCCGTTATCAGCAACCTTGTAACGTGCGACATTACGTCCACAAGTTTGCACAACATAGAGATATTCTTCTTTTTCATCGAGTTTACATTCATTTGAGAAGTGCACATCCTCTGCAACGATACGGACACCTTTACCCTCCTCGAAAAGAAGGACGCGGCCGTCTACGAGATCTTTATCGATAGCCTTTGGCCAATCGTGAAGCATCGTTGATACGGTGATCCAAATACGGTCTTTGCTGTCTCGACATACAAAGTTAACCTTACCAATTGGTTCGCCATCTATAGTATTGAACATGACTTCTGTTTCACCAGATCTGGTCATACGTTCCAGACAATCCGTTCCAAAATTTGATATCAATATGTCACCATTGCTCGCAAAAGCCAGACCGTTAGGTAGAGTTCCCTCCACAAATTTTTTGGCATCATCCTCAGTATCAGAAAAAGTGTCAGCGTCATGGGATTGGGTGATGATTTGCTGACTACCATCTGGCTTGATTTTTACAACTCCACCCCTTGCATCAGCTGACCAAAGTGTTCCGTCTTTTTCAGCAAGTATGCATTCTGGTCGTTGAAGTCCGTTACCGATAAATTCAAAGTCGCCCTTTGTAAGAGTGAAGCCGTCGATCGGATTATTTGCCATTCCTTTTTCCCCCGTAAATGGTCCGATAAAAAAATTTTCACAGCCGTTCCTGTACAAGTCTAGCCAACTTGTCCAAATGACTATCCGTTAACCCGTGCTCAGTCAATTTGTCTATCGTCTGAAAGAGGTAATCACTGCAGCTTCCCATTGGCCCCTTAGAAATAGCCACGACGTCAGCAATTTTATTGATGGCTAACTTACCTGAATATCTTTTGTTTTCTCTATTGATAGCAAAGGTAATAGCTTTCAGGGGTCCTGTTTCTGTTTTAAGTCGTACGACTTTGGCAACATATGAGTTGGAAACCATCTCTCTATTCCAAATAATCCTGAGCTCGTTTTCAGCAAGTTTTCGCGCAATTCGATATGCCAACCCTTTACATGAACCGCCATAATCGAGAGCAAGCATTAACCCAGGACATTCGGGCGTTCCCCTACCCAATAAAGTTTGCAAACAAAAGCTTCTATGAAAACCGAATAGTTGTCCCAGTCGAATTTCTTCGTAGGCAATGGTAGGGTTCCATAACAATGAACCATAGGCAAACAACCAAATATCCTCTGATGGATCAAAATGAGATATTGCCTTTTTTTGAGTTTGTTCCCTGTATTCAGGAGACGAACGATCTAAAAGACCGCGTTTTTCCACATCGATGAGAAATTCTTCCAACTGACCGGACTCGATGGTCTCCCGTGTGATTTCCAGTCTTTCGATCATTTTACCCTCATTATATTTTCTTAATATTGGTAGTTCAGAGAACCGGTAAATACAATTCATATGCTTAAATCTTGCGGTAATTGCACAATAAGGCGTAAATTAAAGTAGTAAGTAAATATTATTAGCCAGACAATAAATCAGAGGAGAATGTTATGGCAGTGCAGCAGCTTCACCATGTTGCCTATCGGTGCAATGATGCGAAGGAAACAGCTGATTTTTACACAAATTTATTGGGGTTGGAATATTATGCTGCTGTATCGGAAGATACTATTCCCTCGACGGGCGAAAAGTGTCTGTACATGCACATATTTTTCGCTATGGCGGATGGCAGCTGCGTCGCATTTTTTGAGGTTCCGGAGGCACCACCTGCCATTAAAGACACCAATACTCCTGCCTGGGTACAACATTTAGCGCTGGTGGTTGAAGATGAAGATGAGCAGCTTGAAAAAAAGGCCAAGTTGGAGGCTGCGGGTGTAGATGTTATTGGTCCTACGGATCACGGATTTTGTAAATCCATTTATTTTTTTGATCCTAATGGCCATCGTCTGGAACTTACAGTACGTACAGAGACGCCTGAAATGATGGAGCGCCTGCGCTCTAGCTCCGAGCCAATGCTTGAGAAATGGACTAAGACCAAAACCGTTCAGAGGGACGCTGCATGGGTTCACGACGGTACCGCCGCTGAGTAGTCTCTATAGATCTAGCCGTTGTTGAGCCCCTCTCAAGTGACGGAAATCATAGAGCCAACACGCTGATTATCAGCTGTATGTTTGTAGCGAGCAAACAGGTCTCAGATTAATCGTAGTTGGAGTAGTGTCCTTCAAATTAGGCTATCGTTTGATTGCCTTAACTCAATGTTTGCAGCAGTCCTATGCTGAGCCACGGATAGGCAACGATCAGGATCAGGACCAGTAACATTATAAACGCAAAAGGAAAGGCTCCGTAAAAAATATGAGCCAACGTGATGGATGGATCCCTGATGGTGCTCTTGATTGTATAACAAGATATTCCCAAGGGTGGGGTCAAAAGTCCAATCTCTGCGCCGATCACGGTGACAATTCCAAACCAGACAATATCACCTCCGAGGATTTCAACAGAATTTAGAAACAGCGGTACTACGATCAATATGATTGATGCTGTTTCAATGATGGTACCAAGTAGCACCATTAGCACCACATAGATGACCATGAGGCCGGTCATCCCTAGGTTCAAACTGGTCAGCCATTCGCTGAACAGAGTAGGTAAAGCGGCGATGCCGAGCATGCGGCTATACATTGACGCGGCGATGATGAGGAAAAGAATTGCAGCGGTGATCTGGCCAGTTTCCACCAGAACACGCCAGAACCCCTGCCAGGTTAACCGTCGCTTCAGGATACCGATAGCCAGCGCGCCTGCGGAACCTGCCGCACCGGCTTCCTCAGGGGAAAACCAGCCAGTATAGATACCACCGAGAACCAGGACGACAAGGAATAGCACTGGGGTCAGAAGTTTATTGATTTCGCCAAGCCCCATCATCGGTTCCGCATCATCATCTGACAGGACGGTCGGCCCACCGATGAATTTTGGAACAGCGTAGGAAATCACCACGATGCCGCATACAAAAGCCGTCGCAAGTAGGATGCCGGGGATAAAACCCGCGACGAACATATGGCCGACCGATTGCTCTGCTACGATCGCATATATTATCAACATTGAAGACGGCGGTATCAGCATGCCGAGGACAGAACTCCCCGCTACCACGCCCACAGAAAATTGTCTCGTATAACCAAAACGTCTCATTTCGGGTACCGCAATTCGGGTAAAGACGGAGGCCGACGCTATCGAAGAGCCGGTAATAGACGCAAACATGGCGTTTGCCGCCACTGTTGCCATCCCTAGTCCTCCACGGATCCGTCGGAAGAACTGGTGAGCAACCTTATAGATGTCTCCGCCTAACCCAATCTCAGCGGAGACAATCCCCATCAATGCAAATAAAGGTATATTTGCGAAGACCGCATGAGCAATTGTATCGTGCGTGGCTGCAGCTAATAGGCTGATTGCAATGTCAATCGAATCACGACTGATCCAAACCCCAATGAACGAGACAAGGCCAAGCGCTATCGCGACGTGGATGCCGGCATAGATAAGGAATAAAATTATGATAACGGAAGCTATACCGACTTCGACGCCACTCATCGGACAGTCTCTCTAGTCCGGCGAGTTGAGAAGGCGGCAATAATCCGCCAGAATTATTATGAACTGGACCATAGTTACAGCTACTCCGATGACGATAATTAGCGCGATTGGCCATACCGGTGCTGTGAACATGCCTTCGACCCCGATATAATAATTATTTTTCCAGGCATCAATCAAATACGGAACGCTGCCCCAGATCACGAGCCCCATAAATACAGCGCCGATAGCGTAGGTGAGTACCGCCAGTAAATAACCTGCAACAATATTTTTTTTTAACAATTGGTTGAATAAACCATCCGAACGGGTGAGGACACCGCGTCGCAACGAGTCGGCAAGTTGCAGAAAGACGATACCGATGATTGAAATTTCTATCATCTCAATGACACCGATGATCGGTTTGTTAAAGGCCGATCGGCCTATGGCTTCAACGTTAATAAGAATCATGAGGACTACTATCCAACAGGATCCCGCGGCGTTCATTCCGCCGACGAGTGATGCGAATAGGCGGAGAGGAGCGCTGGGTATCCGCTCCCCTCCATCACTTGTTCCGCTATCGGGCAAGTGTTCCTACTCCTTATCCCACTGACGTATGATTGGCTGATTTGCAGCCCTCATTTTATTCATGTAAGCGGTTAACATTTTAGTACCTGGAAGCCCTTTTTTGTCGAGCCCAGATGCCCAGTCTTTCGCTATATTTGGCATGGTATTGGCCCAGTGCACCCGGGCAGCCTGCGACATTTGAATAATGGTTCCACCTTTCTTCTTGTAACTTTCAAAAGCTTTTCCTGCTTTGCTCATAGCCGCGCTGGCGGTGTAATCACGATACTCTCGGCTGACATCATGGATGACGTTACGTACAGCTTCAGGGAGGCGTTTGTAGGCGTCCAGGTTCATAGTGAGTGCCTTGGAATTGGCCGTCCCAATGTCAGCCTTGAGCAAATATTTGGCACCCTCGACGAGTTTGAACTTAACTGCGGCGTCCGTCCACAGCATGGAGCCATCGATTGCTCCCGTCTTGAGCTTGTTGTAATAGTGGACCATGGAGCCAATGACGGGCGTTGCCCCTGTTCCGGTCAGCCAACGCATGTTGATGCCTGCACCGGCAATCTTTTTACCTTTAAAGTCCTCCACTTTTGTCACCTTTTCACGGAAGAACAGATTGTAGGAATCAATCACGGAATAGCTAGTGAGCAAAACCTGATTATACTTTAGCCAGGCCTTCTTCATCGCTGGAAATTGTTCGGCCAGCCCGTCAACGGTTCGCGACAGTAGCACTGGGTCAGCGGTGACGAATGGCGTGACATAGGCAATTGCCTGCATTGGTACCTTATCCTGATGGAACACGCTGGTTACGGTGCCGATATCACCTAAACCCTTCTGCATGCCCGTAAGTACGTGTTTCACTTTAACAATCTGCCCAGAAAAAGCTTGGTTCCAGCGGATCTTGTACTTGCCCGATTTAGCTAATCTTTTATCTACCTCAGGAATGAAAAATTCTATGAAGGTCTGAACCTGAAGTGCTTTTGGCGGATAGCCGTCAACGGCTGTTAGTTTGATGATCTCAGGCGCCGACAATGCATGCCCGCTAAAGAACAGTAATGATGTAGCGATGGCAACACCAAGAAATGACCTATGTGAGACTGACGAACAATTCATAATGTACCTCCCTGATAAATTTTGAATTTTGGTCTTATTTTGGTCTTATATAAGAGCGGGCGGATCCTAGTATTCCATCTATTCTAAGTCAATCATGAGAGGGAGCATTGGTCATCGGTGAATCTCTCAGGGAAGTCTATTTTTTGAGCCCAACCACCCATTATCTGTAATATCGAATATTACATTGTTGGGGTCTCTATATTTAATTTCATAGAACCCCTTACCGCTACCAGTTTCACCCATCATATAAGTGCCCCCGTTAGTATTGATCCTACTTTGTGTCTTGTTAACATCATCAACCCAAAAACCCATGTGATGGATACCGATGAATTCTTTTCCGGCCCCATCACGGCTAGTTTCCTTTCCCGCTGCCATATCTGACTGGTATTCAATTAATGCTAAACTCATGACCCCATCTGATAAATAAATTACTTTGGCGTCGGGTGTCTCGTTTTCAGCCATCCTATCCATTTCAAAAATCTTTTCGTAAAATTCTGCTGCCGCATAACGATCCGGCACAGACAACGCTAAATGCCTCAGTTTACCAGCCATTTTACCAATCCATTCATAATTGTCGAAGTGTTAGGTATAACTGAATTAAGAGCTATACCCTCCGCAGTAATTCACTGTATTGTTGTCATCGTATGTTGATGGGTCAAGACTATGTAGCGGATGACGATTGCAATTCGTTGCAGACTATGATGTCAGACTGAGGGGTTCATAAAGACTATAAATCTTTCTGTATTAGCAACGTAGGTGGTGATATTCATTTAGTCCCGTTGAGTATAAAATTTTTTTGTTACCCAAAGCTAATTTCTAATTGCTTTTTTTGTCAAGGTACTCAGCAATCGCCTGTTGACCGTCTTCAACGACGTAAAGATCCAAAAATTTGCTAGTTTGCTTCCCTGTTACATGCGAACATCGGAAGGACAAAAATCTAGGTTTTAGGCACTGCAAAGAGTTTTTTTTAAAACTTGTCTCAACACCACACAGTGATCCAAGGTCAAATCGATATTGAATAATGCTCTCACAGTAATAAATTAGGAATAGATAGAGAGCGCCGTGAATCATAAATTAAAGAAGTAAAGTTTCTAAAAGTAACAATTAACATTCAGGGGCGGAAAAAAATGAAATTCGGAATTGGACAACCGGTTACTCGCAAGGAAGATCCTAAATTTCTGACGGGGCGAGGACGTTATGTGGATGATATAGAACTGCCTAATATGACCCATGGGTATGTTCTGAGATCAATACACGCAAATGCAATAATCAATTCCATTGACGTGAATTCTGCAAAAAATTCGCCGGGTGTGATCTCAGTACTGACCGGTGAGGATTATGCCGCTGATAAAATTGGCAGTATTACCTGCGATTCCATAAATCCAATGCTATCTAAGGGTGAACCGCAATTACGGCCACACCCAGCTCTGATAAAAGATGCTGTGAAATGCGTTGGTGCGCCGGTCGCGTTTGTTGTGGCGGAGACACTTGTGCAGGCAAAGGATGCAGCTGAACTAATCCAGATTGATTATGAGATACTGCCTTCAGTCACGAGCGTTTTGAGTGTGCGTGAAAAAGATACACCTATCGTCTGGGAAGGAACGGAAAACAATATTTCTTTCACGTTCGGTATAGGGAATGAGGGTGATGTAGCTGAGGCGATGAAAAATGCAAGGCATATTACCAAAGCTACAATTGTTAACAACCGAATTACGACCAATTCAATGGAGCCGCGATCTTCGATCGGTGCGTATAACAAAGGAGAAGATAAGCTCACATTATATAGTAGCAACCAAAGCCCAAACCGTGTTCGCAGCGAACTTGCCCATACGATCTTGCATATCCCGGAAAATAAACTTCAAGTGATATCTCCGGATGTTGGTGGTGGGTTTGGAATGAAAGGGGGTTTTTACGGTGAGGACGTTCTGGTTTTGTGGGCTTCAAGAAAACTTGGCCGACCCGTGAAATGGACTTCTGAACGTCTGGAGTCTTTTGTTACAGATAGCCATGCCCGAGACGTAGTAGCAGATTGTGAAATGGTCTTTGATGCTGATGGCAAGGTCACGGGTCTCCGTGTATCCGCAGACTACAGTGTTGGGGCCTACGTCGCACCTTCTGGTGGAATTTCTCCCATGTTTTTTACGTTACTGTTGTCGGGTGTTTACGCTATACCAGCAATCTCCGTAGTTACGAGATGTCAGTTTACCAATACTATTTCAACGGCACCTTACCGAGGAGCTGGAAGGCCGGAGGCAGCATTCGTGCTTGAAAGACTTATGGATATGGCTGCGCAGGAATTAGGTACAGATCCTGTCGAATTGCGGCGTAAAAATATGATCAAGTCTGATCAAATGCCCTACCAAACCGCGCTAATGCACGCTTATGACAGTGGCGAATTTGAGCAGATTATGGATGAAGCAGTTGAAAAATCTGAATGGCATAGTTTTCAAAGCAGACGGGAAAAATCTAAAATCGGTGGTAAGATACGTGGGATTGGACTTGCCAGCTATTTAGAGGGTGCAGCCCCTTTTAACGAACGAATGGAAATCCGTTTTGATCCAGGAGGTGATGTGACAATAGTTGCAGGAACACACTCCCACGGACAGGGACACGAGACCGTTTATTCTCAAATGGTGTCGGAGTTTCTTGGTGTTCCTTTCGAAAGTATACGACTTATCCAAGGTGATACTGATAAAGTTGCTATGGGAAGGGGCACGGTAGGCTCAAGATCGATGACCGTTGGAGGGTCGGCATTACACCTGGCGGCGGAGGAAATTATCGAGAAAGGCAAAAAGATAGCGGGACATTTGCTTGAGGCGGGAGAGACAGACATAGAATTTGACAGTGGCGTTTTTAGCGTTGCTGGGACAGATAAACAAATAAATATCGTTGAAGTGGCCAAGAGTTCATATACCTTAGTGATGTGGCCACCTCATCTCGGTATGGGTCTGGAAGGTATTGGCACTTTTAATCCCGGAATGGGTAATTTCCCAAATGGCTGTCAGATTGCCGAAGTTGAAATTGATCCGGAGACAGGTAAGGTAGAACTCGTAAACTTGGTCATCGTGGGCGACGTCGGAACTGTCATAAATCCGCTCCTTTTGGAAGGGCAAATCCACGGCGGTATTACCCAGGGAGTGGGGCAGGCAACACTTGAAAATATAGTTTATGAAGGGAAATCGGGACAGCTGCTTTCTGCTTCTTTTCAGGATTATACTATGCCGAGGGCCGATGACTTGCCTCTCTACGATGTCTCCTCCCATCCGGTTCCGACTACTACCAATCCACTCGGTGTTAAGGGGGCAGGGGAAACTGGTACCGTCGGTGCGCCGGCCGCCGTGTTAAACGCTATAGTAAATGCCTTATCATCTGTCGGCGTTAAAGACATCGAAATGCCCGCTACTTCGGAGAAAGTCTGGCAGGCTTTGCAGAATGCAGCTTAGGTAATAAAAGTTTTTTGCATCATTGAGAAGCCATTGTTCTTTGTAAGTTTTTAAATTACTCGGTCGGAGATAGGCTTTGTGGGGTTAATTCCAAGTTTTCCATTAGTACATTTTGACTTTGGTGCGATCAAAGAACTCGCACCTGAACTTGCGAATCGGAACATTTTCAAGCCACTATTTCTCACGGATCAGGGGGTGGTTGAACATGGGGTTTTAAAAAAAATAACTGATGTTTTGCCATCAGGGGTTACTTTTGCCGTTTTCGGCGAAATACCAGAGAATCCGACAATAAAAGGCATAGATCGAGCTTTGGACATTTATAAGGAGCATAAATGTGACGGTATCGTTGCTCTCGGTGGTGGATCCGTTTTGGATTCTGGAAAGGCACTTCGAGTTGTTACGACACAGGGGGGAGACGTAATAGATTATCTCAAAGACCCCGATAGGATAGGCACCAATGTTGCGCCTTATATTACAATTCCTACAACGGCTGGAACGGGTGCGGAAATTACGTTTGGGGGAGGTATTCATCCTGAGACAAATGCGCCAGCGATGAGCATAAGGAGCCCACACGTCAAACCAGACCTGGCTATTTGCGATCCTGAATTAACTATTTCATTACCACCGCACCTGACAGCCGCCACGGGGATGGATGCGGTGACCCATTGTGTAGAAGGCTACCTATCCATCAATGCCAATGCCCCCGCAGAGGCCATCGCATTAGACGGAATTCATCGTGCCTTATCATATATTGATCGTGCTGTGCGGGATGGGGCGGATAGGGAAGCCCGTTACAATATGTCTATGGCCGCTTTGGAAGGCGGCATGGCTATATATATGGGATTAGGTCCGATACATTCACTTTCCATGGCATTTGGCGATAGCCCATTGCATCATGGTACGCTCGTCACGGTCTCGATGCCGGCGGTAATGCGTTATTACGATGGGAAGATTGACGGCAAGTTAAACGCCATTGCCCATGCAATGGGTTTGGAAGGTGGATTGGGTGTTGGAGAGCGTATAGCCGTGCTAACGGAAAATATAAACTCTCGCCTTGGGCTCCCATCAGGCGTGAGGGAAATGGGATATTCTAAAAATGATATTGAAGTTATTTCGGGAGATGCCTTAGACAGTCAGTTCAACATGACGGCGCCAATAAGACCCACCCGAGAGGAATACAGAAAAATTATTGTTGAGGCGCTTGGTTAAGAAGATTTGAACCTTTTTAGCCCGCATTGCGTCCTTAATTTGCACCCAATTAAAAGACCTTCGCCGTAAAGTACATGAGATATTATCAAAATTAACCCAAAAATTATCCGGAAATTACGGCAATCGTACGACTACGGAATGATGACAGAACGTAAAAATAAGTGAAGTTGGGAGGTTATTCAAAAGCCCCTGAGAGGCACCTGCAACCGTGTTTTAACTGTTAACGATACGGGGTAGTTGAACACCCCTATACTTAAATTCTCGACTTGATTTTAAAAATCAGGCAACGGATAAATTTGCTATCTGATACGTTGCAATACGCGACCATGTTGATTTAACCATATCCGGGCTTGTTTAGGTTTCACGCCGAACGTTCCTACAATTTGCCAAAATTCTGGACCGTGATCCATGTGTTTCAAATGGGATACCTCATGGGCAATCACATAATTGAGAACCCACTCAGGTGTCATGATCAGGCGCCAGCAAAATGATAAGTTTCCTTGACTAGAGCAAGACCCCCAACGAGATTTTGTGTCCCGTATCGATATACGGTTTATTTTACATTCCAATTGAGATGCCATGTTATGGGCCCGGGGAGTGATGATTTCTTTGGTATATTTTTTTAGCCAATCGACAATCCTTCTGTGTAGATGCTCGATTTTACCCGATGTAATCATCTCTGATCCAATCAACTGGACGCCCATTTTCAAATCCGGTCGGTGCCGTATGGTAATGAGTTGCCCCATCAGGGTTAAAGATTGGCCATCGGTCAGCGTGATTTTGGGCGGTAATCCCTTTATTTTATCAACTATCCAATCGACCTTCTCGTTAACCAGTGATAGTGCTTCTGTTTTGGATGCGTGGGGCGGTAGGGTAATTATTGCCCCTCCGGTTTCCTGGTCAACACGCAGTATGAGGCGTTTTGCCTTGGTGTTATATCTTAGGCGTAGGGGTATTTTGTGACCATTGTAGGCAATGATTCTTGGGAAGCTCATATTAATCAGTTTCAGAAGCACCGTTTGGCCACGAAACTATATGATTTTCAAGGTTCCTTGCCTTAGGTTCGTCAATGGCTCTATTACGTACGGAGATCCCAGCCTGGTGTACAGTTTCCGGATCACCCGAAACGAGTGGGTGCCACCAGTAAAGGTCTTTTCCTTCATCAATTAATCTATAGGCACAAGTCGCAGGAAGCCATGGAATATTGCATAGGTTTGCGGCCGTTAGTTTGACACAATCGTGAATTAGAAGCGTACGGTTATGATAGTTCGTGCAACGGCACTTTCCTATATCCAGCAATGAGCATGCAACCTCCGTATAGAAAATTTCTGCTGTGTCTTCATCCTCCAGTTTATGTAGGCAGCATTTTCCGCAGCCATCGCAAAGGGATTCCCATTCATCGACCGATAGTTCTTTTAAGGACTTTTGTTTCCAGAATGGCAATCCAATTTCGTCTGCATTTGAAGATAGTTTTTCTTCTATAGGAATACCCATATACTCTAATAGCATAGGATTATATTTAGATACACTCCTGAAAACAGGAGAGACGTCTAGTATTTTTGGACAAGCATTACTGTGGTTAAATATTATTGCTGGGGATTTTCACATGGTTGGTAATTGACGATTTTTTGCTATGTGATCATTGTAATATCATGTTTCTTATGGGTCTATCGGGATTAAGTGGCGGGTTTGATCCGCTTATATTGCTCGTGGCTGGCCTGATAGTTGAGGCCATCATTGGACACTTGCCAATTGTCAGGCAATGGCAGGGAAATCCAACATATATAATGCGTCGTTATGTCCTTTGGTGTGATGACAAACTTAATCGAGAGAGCCGTTCTGGGGGGGATCGTGCTATACGGGGAGGGCTTGCCGTATTGTTTCTGATTCTTTTGTCTGGAAGTGTTGGCTGGGTGCTAGCTAGTTTATCCCAAACAATCCAGTTAATCTGGATCTTGGAGTTGTGGTTAGTCATCATCTTAATCAATCAAAGAGAAACGCACGCCAAGGTTCAAAGAATAGGCCGCGCTTTACGGCAAAATGATTTGCGAGCCGCTCAAAATAATCTTGGTCAAATTACTACGGAGGCAGTCGATCAATCAGATGCATTTAAAATTGCCAGATCGGGACTGGAGGTTTGTGCAAACGCCATGGCAAGAGACGTCGTTGCGCCAGTGTTCTGGTATGTCCTTTTTGGTCTTCCTGGTCTTTTGGTTTGTACCTCGGTTTCAATAATGGCTCAGCAGATAGGCACTGGAATACAGAAGTATCAAGCCTTTGGATTTTCTGCGGCACGTCTGAATGACATTTTTCAGTTCGTCCCGGCCCGCATAGCGGGACTACTAATCGTAATTGCTTCAATTTTTGTGCCAACTGCAAAGCCGGGGAGTGCTTTCAAGATAATGATGCGTGACGCCGGCAAGTACCATTCTTTTGTCACTGGTTGGCCATTAAGCGCTATGGCAGGTGCCCTGTCGCTAGCTTTTAGGAGTACTTATAAATCTGCCGGTGAACCGGCATTTGTAACCTGGGTAGGGGATGGTAATGCAAAAATAACTGACCGGGATATTAGTCTCGGTTTATATCTGTATAGTGTTTCCTGTTTGGTCAATTTAGCAGTGGTGGCAGGGTTAACGGCATTTAGGATGATGTGAGAGAGTTAGTTTTCCAGTCAGTACCGAGTATAAAGTTTAATCTTGGATCTCTAGTTATCCGTTGATAGCTTGATTTCTCGCCCTGTGTCAGGTGGGGTAGGATTATATCTTTGGGCAGAGTGGCGTTTTGAATTTTTAGCCGTCAAGATCAATTCCATTTCAAGGTTAATGATCTAAACGGGAATGATTTTGAGGGCCACGTAGCGGGTCCCTTCGAGACGGAGTTAGCCAATCCAATGATAACGGCGATTATAAAGGTCCCTTCGGTTTAGTTGGGGATCAAAAAGAGCTACTTCTATGGCTTGAAAATTCAAGGACTGCTGCTCCCCACGCGACTGAAGAGTTTAAAACAAAGAGAAATAAATTGGTGGTTAAAACTGAAGATACCCAACGAGACGAGACAATACTACGCAAGAGATCGGTGTTAATCTCAGGACACCAGACGAGTATATCTATTGAGGACGCATTTTGGATTGAGTTAAAATCTATATGTAAACAGGAAACGAAATCCCTAAATCAGATTGCGACGGAAGTTGATGAAAGACGGTCAGGAAACCTTTCTAGTGCTTTACGCGTTTTTATTCTTAACTACAAAGCCCAAGATAGGTTGACGTGAAGAAAATTTATCGACTCAATCCTCTTAGTATGTTTTTTAAAATATCCTCTGGTTTAAGATTTGACGGGGGTGCGTTCTGTTTTGTTTTAGGTTTCCGTTGCGGCGAACGTTTTGTACTAGACTGTCGAGGGGATGATATGGAAGGCGAAACGGGTAAAAATTCTTGTAAGATAGACCTTACCCCTTTCTTCTTAAGTATTTGATCTATTTTTTTTCCTAATTTTCCGGGTATCCGAATGCCGCTTTTTGAAAATTTGCTCGTATCAAGTTTTACGTTTGGCTGATCCAATAAACCGCTAATGTGGAATGGGATCGTTTTTGGCCCTGCTTGCTCCATCAAGGCCTGCATTAGGACATTCTGGGAAAGGTTTAGGGTGCCCGTCGCATCTAGTCGCCAATTAGGAAAATCAATAACGCCCTTGGCTGTGCCGCTTCCTATACCTGACGTCAAGTTTATATTTTTAAATTTAGCAATACCGTTAACGACCTGGAAGAGACCATGGAGTTTAGCTTTTTCGGATCCTCCCTTACCATCAATTACTCCTGCAAATTTGTTGAGTGATGATAGTAAAATTGAAATACTGGAGAAAGCCGACCCGCGCTTGGTCCCACTTGAGATATCTACGCCATTGAAAGAAAATGAACCCGACCCGTTAAGGTGTGAAACTAGATCCGCAACACTCCGTCCCTTGGTGTGGTAATTACCAGTTAAGTCCAGTGTACCGGATTTTAAAGTTTTATCTTCGAGCGCCCGTAATGCTAGCGGTAAATTCATTCGATTAAGGGTGAATTGAGTCTGATATTGGCTGTTTTTGTTTGATGTGGTGACTTTGCCGTCGAGCTTTAGCTTCCCTTCGAATAGATTTCCTGTGGCCTCACGAATTTTTAAGCTGCCGTTTTGCAAGTTAGCCCTAAGCTTGAAACTCTTTAATTTTAACTTATTGAATTTTAGTTGTGGGGTTTCCAGTGCAAACTTTCCATCAAATTTACTTAAAAAAGAGATGTCAATCGGCGAACCCGACCATCTTCCGGAGTTTTTTTTGGCCACGTAAATAATTTCATCTGTTTTGTTTTTGTGCGTCGTGGTGTTAGACCAGGGTGTATTATAAAAAACGCGGCTTGGAGAAACGATTTTTAGTGCATATTCCCGGTTTACACCCTCAAAGAAATAAGACAGCGTTTTGCTGGGTAGAAAGTTATCAAGATTGATAGCACTTGTAGCTAGGTTTGCAATTATGGATGGTCGTGGTTTATCGATTTTGACCTTTAAATCACCCTCCAGCTTAAGGCCAAATAAATTACCGGTGATTTGACTAAGGGATAAGGATCTACCCGATGCTTCCAATTCCCCTGATAAGTTAACACGATTATTCTTACTCGTCGTGGGACTGTATGAAATGTTGAAGGTGCGTAGTAATTTGGCCAGGTCTGGATGGATTAATTTCATTTGTCCGGTAACTGACGGAATATTATCAAAGGGCTGAGCTTTGCCTCTCAGGTTAAAGTTTCCCTTTTGCATACTGAGATTTGCAGAGAATTTTAGGCGGTTAGGTTTTCCATTCAGAATTGCTTTAAGTCGAATTGCACCTGAATTCAATGACTGTATGGGTGGTTTGATACCCAAGATTTTAAGAGAGTGGCCAAGTGAGTTTCCACGAAAATTTATTCTAAAATCATTTAAAACTGGGTTTGGTATTCCAGATGTCGCCGAAAGCCCGGAGAGTTTTCCTGAAATTTTTCCTTGAATCCCCGCTACACTTTTAAACGAGAAGTCATTAAGCGCAAAATTGCCGTTATTTAGTTTGGAATCGAAATTTATTTTTACAGCCCGAAGGCCATTGATAGTTAACGAGTTAATTCTACTTTCTAAACTCACGTCCAAATTACTGAGAAAACCTAGGCCAGAAAATGGTATGGTATTTGACCCGGTTTGAGAATTGTGGGCGGGCTCTATTGGGTTAGTAGAACGGCCTACTAGTTGTTGTTTCTCACCGGATTTTAACTTCTTATTTTGTTTACTTTTAGGAAAATACGAGTCCAGATTCAATTTATCTATTGCTAGGTCTAGTGTTAAGGATGCTCGGGCTTTTAAAGCTAATTTGCTAGTTCCTCTTATTTTTGTTCCATCTAATTGTAGTTTCATATTCGACAGTTCAACATTTTTTTTGTTGGCTTTAATTTTGCCTGATAATTTAAGATTTCGAAGGCGATCCTTAGCAACCTGTGGGATCGTTATATGTTTCCACTTTAAAAGGCCGCGGAGGTCATTTGTCGTTAAATCTACCGTTCCATCGAAAGTTGGACCATCTTGTCGTTGGGTAATAAATCCGAATAGCGCTAAATCTGAGTTACCGGGAAGAAGAGCAGAAAATTGGCTTAAGGTAATTTCCCTGTTAGCAAGGGATGCATTCAAAGTTGCATTCCGGATAGTAGCATTTTGGTGCGTCAGTGCCTCTATGAATAAATTAAAGCTGGCGTTCATTTCCTCCGGCAAAGATTGCAGACTAAATATTTCACTATTCTTTTTGAAAGAAGAAGGGAAGGGGGGTAAATCCGAACGGTTGGCAATTGCTGTTCCCGTTAATTTTCCCGTTTTAGAAGTTTGGAGTAAGTTGGGTGAAACTTTTAAAAGATCATCAAGATCGAGTTTTTTTAAAGACAACGTTACATTCGTATTGCTGGTACTGCCAAAGGTCACGTTTGCTGATCCTGATCCTTTGGTCTTTGCAATTGGCATTTGCGCTGAACGGTTTGGAAAATATTACAGGTAGTTCTGCAGTTCCTCCGATAGCCGATAAGAATTTATCTAGTTTGCTGCCGTTAACCGTGAATATACCTTTGATTTGAGGATTTTCTTGAATATTTGAGATAAATCCGTTGAAACTCGTTTTGACTGATCCTGGAATTATGTTGGTTGTTATATTAATTGGCAGGGTTCGTTCCTGCACAATTTGACCGACGGATACCGAGAAACTTAGTGGAATTTTTCTTACAACGGCCGTTCCTTCAGCATCTATCGGTCCATTTAATGATGCCAGTCGTAGACGACCGTTTAATTTGTCTATCGTCTCAATGTGCCCGCTAGATATATTGCGGTAGTTAATGGTACCATTTTCAACTAAAAAATTATTTATTTGAATCTTAAAGCCAGAAATTACCGGTTTATTGTTGACAAATGAATTATTATTACCGGGTCGTTGTGGGCTGCCCACCGGCTCGTTATTAGTAATTGTTGTCTTATTTTTACTGTTTAGGCGGAAAGGTAAGTTGTCTTTGCTGCCACTCGTATTCTCTAGGTTAATAACAGGATTGCCTAGTTTTAGGTTGGTTACTTGAATGTTCTTGGTCAATAGGGGCGTTAATGCTAAATGAATTTCCAGTGATTCTAGAGATGCTATATCAGCATCCCTAGGACCCTTGGAATTTGCGATCCGAAGGTCCTTAATTGCAAGAATGGGAGAGGGTAAAATCGCAAATTTTATATCACCCTTTATTTCAAGTTCACGCCCGGTGAAGGACTTTGCATATGCCGTTAACTCATCTCGGTATTGGTTCCAATCAACAAAGTTAGGTGCAACAAATATGGCCGCTAAAAACACAGCAACCACTGACACCAAAGTTATGAGAATTGTTTTCAATACCGTTTGACCAATTTGTTTATACGCGCCTGTTACGTGGCAACCCTAACATCCGGGAAAACTAGAAATCTGTTATAGTTTAGTTAGTTCTAAGGTGCCATCCATTTGCGGATCCTGTCACTTAGGGATTGAAAACAGCGGCATCATTATAATGAGATTGTTATAATGGAAATGCCCAGATATCGTAAGTATCCAAGGATTACCATTTCACTTGCAGATATCGAAAAAAAAACCTGAAACTTCTCGTTCAATGTCGGACACTAAATGAATACTATCAGTTCCATGATATTTTTTCTGGCTAATCGAGGTATGGGTCGTGCCTTGCGTCATCGCGACTATGCCATGTACGCGGCAGCCGGATGGTTCTCCAATATTGGCCTGTGGGTTCAGAGAATAGCTGTTAGCTGGCTAACCTGGACGTATACTGGTTCGTGGACTTGGCTGGGAGTAATAGTATTTGCTGAGGGTTTTACCACAACAATTGTCATGCCAATCGCCGGCATTTACGCAGACCGATTGGACCGTCTTTCTATAGCTAGGATTAGTCAGTTGGGTTTGATGGCGGTCTCTGCTGTACTCGCAACACTTACATTTCTTGGATTGACAAATATATGGATTTTGCTGGGGCTGATGATTTTTTGCGGAGTTATTGAAGGTTTCTGGACGCCTGTACGTTTGTCTATTCCGCCGAACTTAGTTCCGCGAGAGGATCTCCCATCAGCGCTAGGAATCAGTGCCTCATTATTTAATCTCGCCAGTTTTGTAGGTCCGGCAATTGCAGGCATTATCATTGCCTATTTTGAGACTACGGATACTCAGTTCGGGTTCGCCTTTGCTTTCAATTCTGCAACTTTCTTGTCTTATTTGGTTGTTCTATTCGTTATCAAACTCCGTGAGGAAGAACGTTTAAGTCAAATAGAGGTTGGCTTCTTTGCTGAATTCAAAGCTGGTGTAAATTATGTGATCAAGACACCAGGCCTTCCATTGTTTTTGATGCTGATGATGTTTACTTCCCTTTGTATGCGCCCATTTCGCGAACTTTTTGCGGGTATTTCAGACGATGTTTTTGGTCAGGGAGCCGATGGGCTGGCTATACTTACAGGAGCGGCGGGTATTGGGGCTGTAGTGGGCGCACTGGTTATAGCTAACCTACCAAGTGTTAGGGGCATGGTTCGGCTAATATTTATTTTTTTAGTAATAGACGTCATTATTCAAATAACCTTTGCCTTCAGCCCGTCCTTTATATTTGCCGTAATCTGTGCCGCTGGAATGGGGTTCGCTGTCACAACAGCCGGTATTGGTGGCCAGGTACTAGTTCAGAGTGCTATTCGAGATGATATGCGGGGGCGGGTGATGAGCCTATGGGGAATTATAATGCGGGGGGGCGTCCCAACGGGGTCAATAATATTGGGATTTATCGTCAGTGTAGTAGGATTTCAAGCAGGATTACTTGTCATTACAGGTGTGTTTGTTTTTGTTTTGTTATTGGTCATTCCACGGAGCGGGCCTTTGATCGAAAGGATGGAGTTACCGCCGCCCGAGGATCTGAAATTACCAAACAGCTGACTTGAAATCCGCATAAACATCAAGTCCTAAAGTACACCGATAAAGAAAGATTACTGGCCGTGTTAATCGGGAGAGAGGGTTTTGGTGAAATCAAAATTGAAATCAGCACCTGAAAACAAACCCAATATTATTTTTTCATCATTTGCGCGATCGGGTGCATCTGCCATAGATGTAATTCTTAATTCCCTTTTGACTTCAATTGGTTATTACGTTCCACCTTTTGGTATAAAGGCAAGTCCATCAATTTGCACCAAGGTTGCTGGCATACGTGATCCATTTTACCACTTTACCCATGCACCTCCGCAAATGTTTGAACCCCTTTTGGAACGACCAGGTTACCGATTTATATATCAATATAGAGATCCACGAGATTCGGTTATTAGCTGGGCTTATAATGAGATTTCGGAAGGAAATGTAAAAGGGAATGTAGACTTTGAGGCTGTTTTACAAAAAATCATTATTTCTCGACATCATCTAACAGAACATATTTCCCGTGCAAGAGAGTGGTTTTCGTTGGGGGATAAAGTATTGAGAGTGTCGTTTGAGGAAATGAAAGAAAACAAAGCAAAGGTTATAAAAAATATCATACGGTTCCTAGGCATTTCTGAATTAATTGACGTAAATGCAATTAACTCTGCCGTGTCGGAGTATAGTGATCTGCAATATGCAGGATCTCTCGACGTTAAAGAAGCTCGTTTAGATAAACTCAAACTAGTCCGGTGTGAACGTGGTGTCTCTCGCGCCTGGGTTAGTGGCCTCACACCCGTTAATAAACTATTATTCAAGAAGATTGCTGGCGACTATTTGATCGAACTTGGATATGAGAAAGACTTTAATTGGTAATTTCGGTTCTAGTTAATTCTAAATCCCAAGGTTTTGTAATTATTTGATTTTTACCACAAGGGGATTTTATTTTGTTAATCCAGAATTGCTGATTAACTTTGATATTAAAACTAATATTCCTTCAGTTCTTGGGGAGATTATCATCGTCAATTATCATTACAATATTTGATCCAGATATCTCTACAGGCGCTCTCTAGCTCCCCTACGTAGTTTGCGGCGTCAAAAATGTATGTGTTTGCTGCAATGCGGAGGTTTTGCCTAATTTCTGATAATTTGGAAAGGTCAGACACTATTTCTATGGCCCTAGATACGTATGCATCATGGGAATATGTGACAAATTCGGGATATCCTAACCTTGTCATGATACTACCCGTAAGTCGGCCCATGATCCCTTCACCGACCATCGTGAGAACTGGCACCCCCATCCAAGTTGACTCATATGTTGTGGTTCCACCTCCAAATGGTATTGGATCTAACGAGATATCGATGAGACTATAGGCTTCCAGGTATTGATTTATATCCTGCGTATAACCAAGAAATATTAAGCGATCTCTCGAGATTCCCATGTCCCTAAATTGGTTAGAAAAACTCTCACATGTTTCAGTATTATCAAAAGATTGATGTTTAAGAAGTAGGTGACTGGATGGAATGCTTTTTAAAATGTTGGTCCAAAGTGATAAACAGTCAGCTGTGAGTTTTGCAGGATTGTTGCACGAACCAAATACAATATAGTTATTTTTGATAGCCGGCAGTGGGGCTACATCTGGCGCATGTTCGGGCTTTTGGTACACGTTAAAACTTGAGAGCCGGATTAAAGTTTCCGTAAAAAAGTGTTCAGTTTCATCGGGAGGAGAAAGAAACGAATCCGTTACCAAGTGAGTGGTGCGGCTTAGGCCCGTGGTAGATACGAGATTTATACAGGCAACCTGAAGTGGTGCGGCGTTGTAGAGAATTAGCTTTCTATACCTGGCTTTGAAAGTACAGGGGTGCAGCAAAATATCGACCTGGTCACGGCGCATTTGTTCTGCGACGAGGTCAATGGTCAAATCTGCTACATCAATCCAACCGTCTACAAAATTAGATAGTGACTTGGGAGCGGGGCCACGGTTTTCCGCATACCCGTAGATCAGTATTTCAAATTGGCTTCGATTATGATGTTTAAGCATTGCAGAAAGGAACCTCGCGGTGACGTGTCTTTCTAATTCTGGAAGAAAATAGGCGAGGCGGAGTGGTCGGTCAGGATTAAAGTCATTATTGAAAGTAATCTCATCTTCGTGGTGATTTAAAGACAAACCCCACCTACAATTGGCTTTGAAGATTTCTTTTTGATCGGTAGAAGGTGAAAAGTTTAAGGAAAAAAGATAGTTACTCCAAAACTGATCGTTTTTGGGATCCAATTCAACCGCATATTGGAAAGACCTGGATGCATCGTTTGTCTTGCCAAGAGAGAACTGAGCATTGCCTAAATTATAGTGTGCTTCTCCTAGGTTAAAATCCAATTCAATAGCTTTTGTGGCGTGAGTAGCGGCCGAAATTGGGAGACCCAATGCAAGCTGTGACGCCGCTATATTGGAATGTAAGTCAGCTACCTCAGGCGATTGGATTATGGCTTTTCCTATAATCTCCACGGCTTCTTTGTATTTACCGTTTGAATGGAAAACGAGACCTAAATTATGCATGGCACCGACATGGGAGGGTTCAATCTTGAGAATCTCTCGATAAATTGCCTCGGCTTCCTCCAGTCGCCCATATCGCTGGAACTTAATTGCCGTTTCTATTATAGCGGACGCAGCATCCATAATTTTCCTTTTTTGGTCAGAATATGTCCAGAAGTGACACCTTTCTGTGTACGTCATTTGTAAAATGTTTAAAGTCACTAAACTAGTGTAAAATGATCAATGCAAGTAAACTAGCAAACCAATAAACATTAAATCCAATTTTTAAGAGGTTACAAAGTGAGTATTTGGGGGAAAGTTATAGGTGGAGTTGCGGGGTTTGCCCTCGGTGGCCCTCTCGGGGCAATACTAGGAAGCGCATTCGGACATGCGATTGATAGATCAAAATCTCAGCGACGTTTAAAACAGGGGCCTGTATCAATCCAAACACGCCAAACCGCTTTCACGGTTGGAGTTATTGTTTTGAGTGCAAAGATGGCTAAGGCCGACGGCATGGTGACAAGGGATGAAGTAAACACTTTTAAAAAGGTCTTTAACATTCCCCCCGATGAGATGCATGAAGTTGGGCTTCTATTTGATCAAGCTAGACGCGATGCCGAGGGATATGAGCCATATGCCGGTCAAATAGGCGAGTTGTTTGCACACGATCCTGTAGTGTTGGAAAATTTGCTGGGGGGGTTGTTTCAAATAGCGTTATCTGATGGATTTGTTCACCCCAAGGAATTGGCTTACCTAAATAATGTGTCCCGAGAGTTGGGTCTGGATAGAGCAACGTTTGAGCGCATTCGCGCGGCGTACATGGTTGGTGAGCAAATTAATCCCTATGAGGTTCTCGGGGTGACCCAAAAGGCCACAAGTGAAGAAGTAAAAAAGGCATACCGTAATTTAACTCGAGAGAACCATCCAGACACTTTGATTGCTCAAGGTATGCCTCAGGAGTTTGTCGAGGTTGCAAATGAAAAAATGGCCAAAATTAACACAGCCTATGCGAGCATCCAAAAACAACGATCGCTTTCTTAATAACTAATGGCCTGGGACTGTGAATATCTGGTTCTTAGTGCCAAGTTTATTTTTATATTTTTCTAAAGTCGCCGGGGTTAGCGCTTACGGTGTCCCCAAAGTTTTTTTACAGCCTCTGATTTAGTATCGTAAATAAATAGGTATAACGCATACCTATTTATTTATAGAATAGAAGTACATATTCTGTTTAGTTTCGATCAAAACCGTATTGGCTACTCACTGGCGCGCCTTGAGTATTATGAATATAGATTATCCATCCCCCAATTTTGATGAGCGGCCCGCAGGTACTGATATTGATATGCTGGTTTTGCATTATACCGGCTTGAAGACCCTTCAGGAGGCGCTAGATCGATTAATTGATCCCGCATCAAAGGTCAGTGCGCACTATGTGGTTGCTGAGAATGGTGAAATATTTTGTTTGGTTCCGGAAGATAAGCGTGCTTGGCATGCGGGCGTTTCCTACTGGCGTGGCCTAACTGACGTGAACGCCCATTCTATTGGCATTGAATTGGAAAATCCTGGTCACGAATTTGGGTATCATAATTTTTCCTCATTGCAAATGAATGCCCTCATTGACCTTTCTCGGGACCTGCTATCCCGCTATGAGATTACCGGGAGAAACGTAGTTGGGCATTCGGACATTGCGCCTAGGCGAAAGAAAGATCCCGGAGAGTTATTTGACTGGAAATTTATGGCAAATAAAGGTGTTGGTCTTTGGCCTGCAGAAAATACAGGCAAGGGACCCTGGCATGACCTCGAAATTTGGTTATCAGCCCTTGGTTATGAAACTAACAATATCACCGCTACTTTACGTGCCTTCCAAAGGCACTATCTACCTTCATCTATATCTGGGCAGGCGGATAAAATAACACGTAGATCTATCAATGCACTTGTTGATTTGGTCGGAAAAACTGGTTCCAACTAAATTCCAAACCATTCTTAAGGTTTCATAGCCAAAAACCCAGAAGGTGGAGCCTTTCTATAAAGTCAAAATTAGGCTGCTTCGGGAACAGCTTCTCGTGACCACCGTGCACGCTTCTCAAAGGCTTCTTGAAGCTGTTCTGCATGTTGCTTCGCATCTTGTTCGCTACTATGGATGCCGATCAGTTCGAAACTATCGCCCATGTCGAATATCAACCAATCCCCGCTTATATCGTGGTACTTAATTTTATATTTCATTTCATACGCCCTTATTTGTTATTGGTGTAACTTTAGGCGACAAGAAGTTATAAAAAGATGAATCAAATATTAAATGAAAGTTAACGGTGAATACCAATTTGAAGGGGCGAACCTTCTTATAAATACTCAAAAGGTCTTACTTTTATTTGAGGTCTTAACTTGAGAGCTATTCTTGAATACAGGAGACCTAAACATGCAAAGCTCAGAAAAAACATGCAATTAATTATACGTGCAGCTATTCGGGAGGATATAGAAGCAATTCAGAGCATATACTCATATTATGTTTTGAATGGGTACGCCTCATTTGAAATAACTCCGCCCGATGAATTAGAAATGTTGAAGCGTTGGCGGCTAATAAAAGATCATGGCCATCCATACTTGGTTGCGGAAACAGAAGGCGTCGTTACGGGATATGCTTATGCTACAACTTTTAGACAGCGACCGGCTTATAATTTTACCCTTGAGAATTCTGTATATGTGTCTACCAAGCATTTGAAGAGAGGTGTCGGTGAGCGTTTATTAAATCAACTTATTGAGGAGTGCACTAATCTAGGTTTCCGTCAAATGATTGCAGTAATAGGAGATTCCCAAAACCGCCCATCAATTAACCTTCATAATAGATGCGGATTTGAAAAGGTTGGGGTGCTTCCATCAACCGGATTCAAGCATGGCCGATGGGTGGATACTTTCTTAATGCAACGTCCCCTGGGTGAAGGAGATAAGAAACCACCAACTAATTAAAGATCTGGCAATAGACCCCCGTGTTTTATCTGTAACCTTTAAAAATGTTTTTTATTTTATCGCTTGAATATTATTCCCATAGACAATTGAATCGACCTATCCACTCGGTGTTGTCGTCGGGGTAATTTGGGGGACGTCGTGGAAGTGTTCTGCTAAAATAGAATGAAGCATATTATGTTCCAACGATAGTCATTGGGTTGATATTTTCTAAGTTGGGAGTGTAGTCGTTGAGTTCGATTATAACTCCGTTGGGGTCACGGACGAAAATCTGATAAAGTTCTCTATCGGCTATAAGGCGATCCCAATATTTAACATCATTTTCCTGCATGTGTTTTACCAAACCAGCAGATTCTTCCACAGTCATCGCAATATGGTCATCCATGCCAGTTTCACTTAGGTCAGTTATTTCAGGATTTCCCAAAGAGCGAGCGTTTTTTTTGTCATCGAAAAACGCTATTTTTAGGTCTAAATTTGATCCGGTTTCAACTAAATGGATG
>JYMV01041583.1_pt1 | contig 32839 bp, 31 predicted proteins | sample 338911 | NCBI WGS metagenome assembly JYMV01 (sample SAMN03354496, study PRJNA234377) | hydrothermal vent metagenome | biome: Deep sea; feature: Hydrothermal plumes at the Eastern Lau Spreading Center, Western Pacific Ocean; material: Seawater | place: Tonga | collected 2009 | depth 2000 m m
TATTTAATTAGCTTCGGTCGATCAATAAAAATCCCCCCATGCTCAAAAATGACCAAAAGGAGAAAAGAATGAATAGTATAAAAATAAACCTTGTTGCAGTGTTGATTCTTTGCGGACTGATCCATGCGCAAGACTTTACAGGCAATTATCAAGTGAATTATATTGATGTTAACTATATCGTGGTCTTAAGGGACACCGTTCAGCAGGATGCTAACGGCGATGACTTTACTCTCGAGACAGATGGTCAGGCACTCTATGATATTTATGCTGGCTGGCCCATGGCTGGAGAAGATAGTTGGGTCGATTTCGCATTGAAGAGTTTTGAACCGGGTGATACCGTGGGTGCCCTCGCAAATTACTTTCCCACGCCCGAATGGCTTGCAGCGGCAGGGATAGCACTGAATGTTGATCTGAATACTGATGGTAACTTCACCATTAACGAACCCAGTACATATCCCACAACGACTCTTGTTAATTGTGTGACAATCCCTTCAATTCCGGGGGTGTCTGAGAATGGGACCTGGACAGATGGAAATTTTGATGGGATCACGAATGATACTGACCATAGTTACACTATCGGTTGGGGGATCGTAGAATCAGGTGTTTTCGCTCATTTCATTGCACCCGACCTTGTTAATTGGACATATGGTACCGACTATGGATTCGGGACAGATAATGAGAGCTGGGGTCGTTTGATATCCTACTATGATGACACATGGACAAACCCACTTGGGGTCGATATATACTGGCAAGCGATCGATGGCCCAGAATCAGGTCTGGGAGTAGTAGACCCGACTGATACATTATACACTGAAGAAACGGAAGGGTATTTGAATAACATCTATGGTATAGGAACGGTCCCGGGAGATTCGATAACGATCTTGCTTATGGCCGCCTACGGTGCAGGCCTAGATCCTCCTGTTGCAATTAATATCCCAGACAATCCGTATATGTTTGGCGGACCAGGTGGTGCGGGTACAGGAACAACTGACCTTAGATGGGGATATGTGTTTGACCCAACGGGTGATTTACTTGGTGGCGGAGACGGTGTCCCTTTTAGCGGTGATGAAGGTCTTCAGTTCACAGGCTATTATCTCACCTATAATTTTCTTAACACCGCATACGCGATCGCAGATGGTGTTGAAGACGCCATATATTACTATGAACTAACAACTCTAGCCGAAATAGTTGAAGTTTGTGCTACCTATGTGTTCACTGCCTGGAATATATCGGAAGCAATACAGAACGCTGTTCTGGCAAGTGCTGTTGCTGGTATCGTAGCGGAATTACAACCATATGTAGACGCATATATGGCGGCGGGTATGAGTGAACTGGATGCTATCTTAGCAACCTTAGCGATCGCTGCTCCTGTTGTCATGGGCGCATTAACCCAGGCCGAGCTCACACTCGGTATTACTGTTGATGATAGTGGTCATGACCTGGACGTAGCGACGTTCTATGAATTTGACTGTGATGGCGATGGTGATATAGATGAGGATGATTGTATGACATCGGATACAGGCGGCAGAATGTATTTTGAAATAAATAATACCTGTTTACCAACCAAATGGACACAGATCATTGATTCACACTGGAACAATACCGAATTCACCAGTGTTGACCATGATGCCCCGATCGCCGAATCATTTGAGCTACTTGGCAACTATCCAAACCCGTTCAACCCAAGTACAAAGATCAGATTCGCCACTGAAAAACATTCTAATGTAAAAGTGAATATCTATTCTGTGATCGGTAAAAAGGTATCGACCGTTGTAAGCAGCGAATTAGCAGCAGGCACCTATAATGTCACCTGGAACGGAACTGACCGATCCGGTGCTCGAGCACCCAGCGGCATGTATTTTTATGAGGTCAGTTCTGATAATAGAACACTAGTAGGGAAAATGCTCCTCTTGAAATAGTACATTTGTTACTATTTATTTTTGAACAGCCCCTCATTTTATCAGTGAGGGGCTGTTTTTATATCATGATAGATCTATCGATATGAATCGCATAATTGTATTATTCAGTTTTGGTCTAACATCTCTTTTTAGCCAGGATATAGATATAAACGGCATAGTGCTTGATAAAGAAAAAAGATCTCCTCTGATCGGTGCAAATGTCATGCTCGAAGGTACTACCTACGGATCTGCTACCGATAGTAAAGGCAGGTTCAAGATATCAGGTATTCTACAAGGTGATTACACTATTATTGCCAGTTACATGGGATATTCTACCCATAAAGAAAGTATAAGTATTGATACAGAAAGATCCGTTGAGATCGAAATACTGCTTGAAACAGAAATAATTCAAATGGACGAATATGTTGTCACTGCTTCTAGGCGCAGAGAAAGGATCGAAGATGCTCCTGCAGCAATATCAGTGATAACAAAAAAAGATATAAGAAGGGAAAGTAATACAAATCTGGGAGACTACCTTAAGGGAACAAAAGGGATCGATTTTACACAATCTGGTATAGATAGTTATAATATGACCGCCAGGGGATTTAATTCATCTTTTAGCTCCCGGCTACTGACCCTGACCGATGGCCGGATGGCTAATGTCCCATCATTACGTTTAACAGCCTATAATGTTATTCCTGTTTCCTTTGAAGACGTGGAACAGATAGAGGTCGTGCTGGGTCCATCTTCGGCGCTCTATGGCCCGAATGCCCATAGTGGGGTACTAAATATCATTACCAGCTCTCCGCTACGTGAGCAAGGGTCAAAATTCAATTTCCAGCGTGGATATTTAAATCAAGCCAGTACTCGGCCATTAGAAAAATATACTTTACGAACAGCTCATAAGTATAAAAATTTTGGGATCAAACTTTCGGCTGTGAGTCTCGCTGGTGAAGACTGGCACCATTATAATGAAGATGAATATGAAGGTCACTCACCTGCTTTTGTGGGCAGGCATAGTTTTGCACATAATCGTATTAATGATGGAAATATCTCGGCAGAGATAGGAAGCCCTACTATTCCTGTGGAATGGCTGAACAATGAAATTCCGGGAAATGGAATAGATGACAATGAAAATGGATTTACTGATGAAGAATTAAGCTGGGGATCTGGATCTGTTGATGATTGGACAGGACCAAAATTTGCAGACGGTATTGACAATCCACCTTTCCCGGATGCGGAAGCCGGGTCACCCCTGGTGGATTCTGCCATGGTTCAAGAAGCGATGGGGGATCCATACGGGCGTTATTTCCTGGCTAACGGTATCATACTTTATGATCTGACATTCGAAGATATCGGCCTCGGTTACATGGACGGCATTGACAATGATGGGGATGGGAACATCGATGAAGGTATTGATAAAGGAATCGATGAAGCGGATGAAAAATGGTTCGATGGTATCGATAATGATGGGGATGGAAATATTGATGAAGTTGATGAGATAGGATCACAATGGCTGGCACGATTTGGGAATAACTATGCCCATTGGGATGCTCCAAATGGAGGTTTTGGAGATTATACGTTTGATGAAGATGGCAACATTATTTTTGACACAAATGGCAACGATATTTATAATGATAACTGGGGCAATGATAATATAGATAATGATAACGATGGTACGATCGACGAGGTTGATGAGAGTGATTTCAGTATCAATTATGGCGACCTCCCAAAATTAATTAAAGATGCTGATGATGATGGAATAAATGATTTTCCCGATTTTAATGTCAGAAATGTCCGCTACGATCTTCGCATGGATTGGGAACCAAACTCAGACTTTACTGCAAGTTTTTCACACGGTTATGCTTGGGCCAGAAATATCAATATCACTGGGATTGCCAGGTATCTTGCTGACGGATGGGTCTATAAATATTATCAAGGAAAAATTCGCTGGAAAAATATCTTCATGCAGAGTTATTTAAATACCAGCTTTTCTGGCAATCCTGCTCATCCGACACGCAACCTTGCGACAGGAAGTCTTATCTATGATCGTTCAAAGAAATTCAGTTTTCAGCTACAACATTTCATTGAAAATGAATTATATTTCTTAAAAAATAAAACAAATCCTATTGGCGGTGATCTTCGGTTGGTCTGGGGATTCGACTATTTCCTGACACTGCCCGATACAAGGGGAACAATTCTATCAGACCGGGATAAAAATGATTATCGTGATAATAACGGCAATGGTGAAGCTGGATCTCCAAACCATTTTTGGGATGTGAACGACAGTTATTATTATGATGTCGGAGAATCCTACAGATCCATTGATTCACTAGGGCAAATATCTGGTTATGATCCTACTTCAGACTGGGGAGACAATCTCTATGATGCTCTTTTATACGGCAATGATAATGTACAAGGTGCAGTTAAAGATGGGATCGATAATGATCATGATAGCGATGATTTTAATGATATTGACGGGAACGGCCTGCCATGGACCGATATTGATGGAGACAGAATTTTCGACCCTGCAGTTGATCAGATAGAAGAAGGTGCGCGTCTTATTAAGGGAACTCATGTATTTGTATATGCGGATGGAAAAGATAATGATGGCGATGGTAAGATTGATGAAAACATTGATGAAGGTATTGACGAGGGTGCCGAAGATAATCGCTATAGGATTAATGAACTGGGTATCTATTACCAGCTAAACTGGAAACTTTCTGATAAACTTGAATTCATACATGCAACCCGTTTTGATGTCCATGACCGATTAACTAATGTTATCAATTTCAACAATTCTGGATATAATGATTCATACAATCCATTAAACTGGGATTTCGATTTTAATAAAACAGATGGAGTACAATTTTCTCCTAAATTTGGTTTACTATATAAACATCGGGAAAATCAAAACTATCGTATCACATGGGCCAAGGCATTTAATACCCCATCAAACCAGGCTCTGTTTCTTGATATATTTGTTACCCGATTCAGCGTATTTAAGGTTTATGCCAGAGGTGCTCATGGTGGATATACTTATCCAAAAAACAATGCTGGAAGTCCCATGTGGTATAATCCTTACGATGGAATATACCAAGCAGTAGACTCTACCCTAATTTACTTTTACCCATCAGTTGACCCTAGGGTCACGGGATATTTCAGAGGAACGTTAGAAGATCAGCCAGAGCTTACGTCTGAAATAATAAGTAGCTGGGAGTTCGGCTATAAGGGAAAAGTCACAGATAATATATATGGCACAGTGGACCTATACACCAGTCACTTCTCCAGTTTTATCAGTGGAGCAACATTCGTCACGCCGCTCGTGATTAAAAGATCTATCTTGACCGATGATTATAATGAAGACAGTATTACCAATACTTTAGATGATGATGGCGGCGTCAATATTAATGATCAGGATGATTATGACCATGCTTTAGATATCTGGCTACAGGGTTTGGAAGGGGTTAGTGCAATTGGTGATACCATAAATGGCATCCCAACTCCTGTTGTAATAGGCTTTGTCAACTACGGTGAAGTCGATCTCTGGGGTCTTGACGGAAGTCTTGCCATTTTTCTTAATCGGGCCTGGAAATTAGATTTTACATATTCCCATCTGGGTATGACTGAATTTTTTAATCCCATTACAAAAGCAAAAGATCCGATCAATGCGCCGCGAAATAAAGCTGGGATGAAACTCCAATACAATTCCAGACGCTGGCCGTTCACAGCATCTTTAAATGCCCGGTATGTGGATGGTTTTAAATGGTCGTCTGGAATCTATTATGGTGATATTAGTCCTTACACGATTTTTGATCTGCACCTGGGATATGAATTCAATAAATATCTTTCAACAAACTTTACAATCAATAATGCTCTAAATAACAAGCATACCGAAATTATCGGAGGTCCATCCCTTGGTAGAATGATTGTTCTTCGATTACAAACTAAATTTTGAGTAAGTGAAAAAGCCCCTATCATCAGGGGCTTTTTCACTAAGGGAAGCAGGATAAATTAAAACCGGGTAGCGGGGGAACTGCCAGGTTTCTATTCCATTATCCTGCTTTAAAATCTCTGAAGTAAATTAAGTTCTTCACCTGCTACCGGCAAGATATTTCTAGTTTAACACTTTTGAATAATATGCTAAAACAAGCGGCTGAAATCGATAAAATTTTAATGGTTTGGATAAATAATTCCCTGTCCAATCCATTTTTTGATCACTTAATGCCAATTGTGACCAACGAAAAAATATGGATCCTACCGATATTGATCCTGATTGGATATTTAGGCTTGGTTTCAGGGAAACGCGGAAAAATTTCGCTTGGGGTTTTATTGATAACTGCTATTTTTTGTGACGCTGTATGTGCTCAAATCCTAAAACCCTGGATCGGTCGAATCCGACCATCTCATGAGATTGCGGATCAAATCAATTTGCTTGTATCAAAAGGTGGAAAATGGGGTTTCCCTTCTAATCATGCGGCAAATAGTTATGCCGCAGCGACAGTTCTCTCCTATTTTTTTAAGAGATTCAAAATTGCACTATACGCGTTAGCATTTTTAATCGCATTTTCCCGTGTTTACGTAGGTGTCCACTACCCGGGAGATATCCTTGCTGGCGGAATCACAGGTTATACGCTGGCCTGGGGAGTGATTACCCTTTGGGTGGTTATTAAGATGAGGGAACTGAAAAGGGGGCAATTCTGGGTCTGGTATGATACTAGTGATGCACCAAAAGTTTAGTTTGGCATTGTATCATCGGGTGGTTTTACGCCAAAAGCAGAAAATCCATCTTCTCTGTTGGGCAATTTTATTTCACCGTGTTTGGACTCAAACTTGGCAATATTATCCTGCAGAGCTCGTAAAAAAGCTTTTCCATGAGGCGGGGCCATAATAATCCGCGAATGAACCTTTGCCTTTGGAACACCTGGTAAAATTCGGGTAAAGTCCAATACAAATTCTGCTGGTGAATGTGTTATAACAACAAAGTTGGCATATTCTCCAGAACTGACATCTGAATCCAGTTCAATGTTAATCTGCTGAATGTTTTTCTTTTCTCGGTTCATGACGATTCCTTAAATCTTATCGAACTCACGTTCATTAAAATCTTCCCATTCCTCATTTAATCCATCGAACTGGGCATACCCTTTAATATTATCATCCGCAGTATCTTTCGGTATTACCTCATTTTCGTAGATATTGTAGTGATCCTTCTTTTTCTCAAACTCACTAGGATCACCCTCCTCCTCTTTGGTTTGATCTAGATCATCCACATCTTCGCTATAGACTTGCGGGTCAAAAAAATCCAGATTCTCCACAATCGCGTTTGCCATTAAAAATTCAAGAAAATCCAGATATTTTCGGTCTTTTAAATCAGTCCTGCAATGCCCACAAACCAAAGAATCCTTCAAATCTATTTCTTTGATAGTGTTTTCACAGACAGGACAAATTATGCCTTCTAACATTTAGAATATCCCTAAAAATCGGCCGATAATATAAACGGTGGACGTGGGGACGTCAACTGTTATGTCAAGATAGAAATATATTTCTTAACAAAACTATTTCAGTTTTGGTTAATGCCTTGTCCCTTCGTGCTTTCACATTAGATGCCGTCTCAAGGAATTGGTCAAAATCTATTTTTTTGTTACGGCCGTTATAATGAAATGTAAAAGAAGGTATATGCCTTTTGGAAAATCCATGGGAAATAATATTACATCCCACTCCCACATTTGTTCCGGTATTGAACTGGGTACCAATGGCACTCTTGGAATGATCGCCAATAAATAATCCAAGAAACAATAAATCCGAGTTAATCAACTGTCTATTCACTTTAATCGAAACGGGTAAATAATTATTCTTCAGGTTACTGTTAGTGGTGCCAGCTCCAAAGTTCACCCACTCTCCTACGAAACTGTCACCCAGGTGACCATCGTGAACTTTATTGGACCAGCCCTGGAAAATGGTGCCATGTACTTCCCCGCCAATTTTACAACCAGGTCCAATAATAGATTTTTCTATTTTTGAGTGTGCGGTTATAGTGGATCCAGACCCTATAAAAACCGGGCCTTTTAAAAAGGTGAATGGCTGAATTGTTACATTTTCCGAGATCACTACTGGACCTTCTGATTCATCCGTAGCCACCTTGGAGTTAGCAGGAATTGATGAAAGGTGTTCAGCTGCTTCTTGGACGATTTCAGGAATCCAATTCAAAATATCCCAAAGATAGTTGGCTTTTTGAACCTTTATTTCCTTTTTTAATATTCCTTTTGGAATTTTTCCAGAAAGTGGCCCGCCAGCAGATACCCATTTATTAATAGCATCGGAGGATAAATTCAAGGCAACTAGGTCTTCACCATGGAAAAACACTGTTTCGGGAGTGGATTTTATTACTTTGATCTGATCGGCTGACCAGAGTACGCTGCCATTTAACCAAATACCACCAACAAATGTATCGGGATTAACTGAGGTCCCGGGGTGATTGTCACGGGTAATATCAGCCAGTTCATTTCGAACCACTAATGAAGATATTTTTTTTGCATTTAGCCTGTTGATTCTCTCAATAAAAGTTTCAGCTCCGCAGCGAATATCAAACACAGCCCGGGTAACTGAAATGGGTTCCAGGTTTAAAGCCTGATGATCTTCAAAAACAGTCATTTTCATGAAATACCAAGTAGTTGTTCAATTGTTTGAAAATTCTTTTCCAGGAATCCAGTGCCTTTATGTTCTAAAATAACTGTATAAAGCTTATCCGCCATTGAAGATTGAAAACCGATCTTCAAGGGGACATCCAATTCCCAGGCTAACATAGCAGCGGCCGGATTAAATGATAAATTCAAGTCTACCAGCGCATCATAATTCAGGGCTCTCATGTGATCCAACCATGGTTCCGTATTGATAATACCCATTTGGTTTAAATTATCATCATCAAAGGTTATGAAATTTGTATGGACCTCTTTTGGATAAAATGGCAACGCATCCTCATGACAAACATAGCAAACAGGATATTCAGGAAGTTCCTTTTCAGGTTTTATCAGATAATTCACAATCTGAGCAAGTTCCTTTTTATCCGGAAGTAGAAAAATTACAGAATCGACTCCATCGCCATCACTGCTAACTTTGATCAGGGGAATCTCACGTTTTTTCTTTACTATGTTTTTCCACCAAAACAGACATCGAAATTGCCAAGGGATAACCATGGCAGAATATACCCAGAAGAAAACAAATCCAGTTAGGACGATTCCCTTTCAAAACTCATGTATAAAGGTAGCTTGACCTCAGTTAAATTCATCTAAGATTCAGACAGTTTTTCAATTTTATATATATGAATGATTTAGTGATATGACAATCGGACGAAAATTATTATGGGGCAGTTTCGGTTGGGTTCTAGGAGGCCCAATCGGTGCCATATTGGGATACGCTTATGCTCAATTGACTGAAAAAGATTCAGCTGGCTACTGGGGATCAGGACAAACTTACAGGTCAACTGCATATCCCAAAACCAAAGCGGGTGACTTCATTGTTTCACTACTGGTTCTATTCGCCAAGGTCATGAAGGCGGATGACCAATTGCTGAAATCTGAACTGGATTACGTCAAATCGTTTCTCCTGCAACAGTTTGATAAATCACAGGTCCGGGATTTCATGATCATCTTTAAAGATATTCTCCAACAGGATTACCCCTTGAAAGATGTTTGCCGACAAATTCAGCGATCAATGGATCACCCCAGTCGAATTGAACTGATCCATGTTTTGTTTGGCCTATCCCGGGCGGATGGGCATGTCCATCCTGAAGAGGTACGAGTGATTAATACTATCTCCCGTTACCTGAATGTGAATGAAAAGGATTTTGAATCAATTAAGGCGATGTTCATAGAAGATTCACGATCTTCTTATACCATACTTGAGATTAAATCTTCAGCTAAAGATAACGAGGTAAAACGGGCCTACCGTAAAATGGCAAATAAATATCATCCAGACAAAGTTGCATATTTAGGAGAAGACCTCCGCAAGCTGGCAGAGGAAAAATTCAAAGCTGTAAACAATGCATACCAGACAATCAAAAAGGAACGAGGTATGAAATGAAAAAAGAAGAACCGGGTCAATTCCCTTACACACGGGGAATTTATCCTGATATGTATAAATCCTGTTCATGGACTATGCGTCAGTATGCAGGATTCACATCTGCTGAGGAATCTAATGAGCGATTCCAATACTTGCTGAAAAACGGTGTAATGGGGTTATCCGTTGCATTTGATCTTCCCACTCAAATAGGATATGATTCTGATCATCCTATATCTAAAGATGAAGTAGGTCGCGTAGGCGTACCAATTACAACAATTGAAAATATGGAAACACTTTTCAACAAAATACCATTGGACAAGGTTTCAACATCAATGACGATCAATGCAACTGCAGCAATCATTTTAGCTTTTTATATAGTAACAGCTGAGAATAAAGGTGTTTCTTCAAACAGATTACGCGGCACAATACAGAATGATATCCTTAAAGAATACGCAGCCAGAGGGACTTATATTTATCCACCAAAAGCCTCTTTGCGTTTAGTAACAGATATATTTGAATTCTGCGCAAATCATGTACCAAAATGGAATATAATTTCTATATCTGGATATCATATTCGTGAAGCAGGCAGTACAGCAGAGCAAGAACTAGCATTTACTTTCGCAAATGGAATAGCTTATGTCCAGGCCGCTATTGACCAAGGGTTGGATCCAAACGATTTTGGGCAAAGACTTTCTTTCTTCTTTAATGCTCACAATGGATTCTTAGAAGAGATTGCCAAATTCCGGGCAGCTAGAAGAGCATGGGCAACAATTATGAAAAACCGGTTTGGCGTGACTAATGAAAAAGCAATGATGTGCCGGTTTCATGTTCAGACGGGTGGTTCTACTCTGACTGCGAACCAGATTAACAACAACGTAGTACGAACTACAATTCAGGCACTCTCAGCTGTATTGGGAGGCACACAATCCCTACATACCAACAGCCGCGATGAAGCTTTAGCTCTTCCAACAGACGAGGCAGTGAAACTGGCTCTGCGAACCCAGCAGATCATTGCTCATGAATCTAATATTCAGAAATATCCAGATCCATTTGGTGGTAGTTATATTATTGAAGAAATGACCGATAAATTCGTAGAAAAGACATTTAGGTTGATTGAAAAAATTGATGCTATGGGTGGAACCATCAGAGCCATTGAAAAAGGATGGATCCAAAATGAAATAGCCCAAAGCGCCTATGAATATCAGAAATCAACGGATAGCGGTAAACAAATTATCATCGGGGTTAATAAGTATAAAGAGGAAGACACAGCTGAACAAGAAACCTTAAATATTGACCTCAAATCTGTTAAGCGACAAATCAGTTCAATTAATGAGTTAAAATCAAACCGAAATAATGCCCAGGTTCAAAATCAATTATCCAATTTGGAAACTGCTGCTAATTCATCTGATAATCTGATGCCTCATTTAATTACCTGTGTTAAAAATGAATGTACGCTTGGCGAGATGTCTGACACGTTAAGAAAGGTTTTCGGTGAATATAAAAATATATGATTAAGTTTGGTTTTACACAGTTCGCTAATGTCATTTCCTTTATGTTGCATCCTATGGTAATATCCACCGCAGCATTTGGAATCCTCACCTATAAGGCTATGCCTGCTCCTGAAAACCCGAATCTGATTTTTTTTATTTCATTTATTTTTAGTACCGCACTTCCGATAGGTACTGTGATCATTTTAAATAAAAAAGGTATAGTTTCAGATATAGATGCCTCGATTAAAGAGCAACGCATTCAGCCATTAGCATTAGGTATAATTTATTTTGCTGCTGGATTTATCATTTTAGTTCAATTGAATAGCCCAAAATTGGTCCAAGGACTCATGTTCTGTTATTGTATGAATACTGCATTGGTCTGGCTGATTACTAAATATTGGAAGATTTCAATTCATGCCATTGGGATCACAGGCCCACTGACCGCGTTATGGATAATGGGTTATCATTTTCCGATCATTATGATATGTTTATCTATACTAGTAAGCATATCACGCGTTATACTTAATGCTCATACAATAGTGCAGGTTACATCCGGACTTATAGTCGGTGTAGTCTCTACATATATGCAATTTCAGCTATTATTTCTTTAATCATGTTATTCACCCAGCTCATACAGGCAAATCTCCGGACAAAGATTCTTGGGTGGAAAATTGAGTATTACAATCGCTTGGGGTCTACCAATTTAGAAGCCTGGGAATTATTGGCCTTAGGTGCTAAGCATGGTGCAGTCGTATTAACTGATCATCAGTTTCAGGGAAAAGGCCGAGGGGGTAATAGTTGGTTCATGGGTGCAGGGAAGGGGTTGGCCATGTCCGTGATTCTTAATAAAAAATATCCGTTAGAGTGTTCAGGTCTCATCTCTTTAGCAATAGGTATTGCAGCTGCACAATCTATACAGAAGCGTGGATTGGACCCCAAATTGAAATGGCCAAACGATATATTAATAGATGGGAAAAAAGCAGGGGGTATACTTTGCGAAACAAAAATACAGGAAGAATGGATAAAGAAGATAGTAGTTGGAATTGGAATTAACGTAAACGAGACAAGCAATGAATTTCCGGATAGCATCAAAGGTCATTCTACTTCAATGTCCATTTGTTCAAATCATCCACACCAGAGAGAACTCGTTGCTGCAGAATTCCTGAATTCTCTTGAATACCTTCTTGAAATGATACACCAAGATCCAAACGAAATAGTTCATGAATGGCTGGATCGATGTGGGCATTTAAATAAACCTGTTACGTTTACTGAAAAAGGAAGGGCGGTAGAAGGTATATTTTCTGGGCTTGATTCTTTTGGACATGCAAGTATCAATACAAATGGTGAGAAGAAACTATATCATTCTATTATTTTAGATTAAGTTAAAAACATGACATCAAAATGGCTTTTATCATTTTTCTTTTTCTTCTTTTTGATCAAATCAGCAACCAGTCAAGAAATTCCATTTGGTTCTCCAGAATATTTTAATTCCAACATCAACCTTAACCTTGTTCCGATATCCTTCGAAAATGAATACACATTTTCTGACCTAGACCATGATCAAATTATTTCAATCAGCAATGGCAAAAACCTTATTCAATATATATACCTGGATTTCGATCAGTCTGTCTCAATACAATTCAAACTAGATACTGACAATTTTCCAAGTGATGGAGAGTTATATTTTATCAACCCATCTATTAACGGATGGATTGGTCCTTACCGAAAAAACCTTGTTGAACATCATCCAACAAAACTAACTGGACAGATAAAGTCGTCCAGGGTCATTATTGAATGGTTATCGCCTATTGATGAACCAGCTGCAATACCCGTTCGATCCATTATAAAAGTAACCGAACCAAATTTCTTAAAATCCACAAAAATAATCCAGCCTCCTTACCGACAACAAATTGATCGGGAAAGAATAGTAATTCTATTGACTGGCTATTGGCCTCCCACCAACGAAGCTATTCGTCTATTTAGTCGCAGTCTTATGCTTAACCCAGAAGGCTGGATAGGGGAAAACTGGGAGGATCGGGGTTATAACGTTGTTTCATATTTTCCAGTTTTTAATCCTCCAGATTGTTCAGACTGTGGACAGGGAAGCGGTGATCTGGAAGTGGATTACCAGGATACATCTAACGATTTTTGGAACATTGTAGATTCACTATCACCAGTCGCAATAGTCACATTCAGTCGAGGATATATCGATTACAGTTGGGAATTAGAATGGAAATATTACAATTTGACAACTTGGTCTAATGATTTTACTCCGCCTTATTTACCTACACCAAATCCACCTGAATCGGATGTTCCTATTAATTATATCCGCTACTCATCATTACCGATGGATACAATCGTAGCAGCCATTGATTCTGCCGGTTTGGGTCTAACCGCTTATATCGATTATACAGATGGTGCGGGAGGATATTTATCAGAATTTAAAGGGTACCACGGAGTATGGTATAAGGCAGAAATGGATTCGTTAAACATCCCGTGTTACCTAGCTGGACATGTTCACGTTGGTGGTTTGATTGATTGGGAAACAGCACACGAAGCAGCAAAAGTTACGCTGCGGGAAGTAATCAAGATTGTAGATTATTATCGACAACTTCCAGGAGATGTAAATAATGATGGGGTGTTATCAATCATGGATCTGCTGGTAATTGTAATTCATCTGTTGGGAACAAATGAAATGACGGAAGAACAATTACAAATTGCGGATCTAAATTTTGATCAAGTGATCACGATTGTGGATGTTTTACTATTAGCAGATATTATTATAGGAATTTAATTAAAACCTACTCTTCAATACTGAGAGAGATGTGAAACCTTAATACTCACTTCGTATTTTGGGAAAACAGCAAAGGATTCTTTCAGTTCATTGCAACACTCTACAATCTGACTTTGACTCATTCCCGGACTTACGTTGATCCCGAATAAAATAACATGATGATTTTCTGTATCCACGATACGGATATCATGATAGCCTGTAATTCGGGAATCATTAAACCAATGCTCATCCAAAAATGATCTTATTTTTTCTACCATGGGATTTCCAGGCTGGACTGGGTCTATATGTATTGTAGGTTCTACACCCAATATTTTAGTTAACTGGGTTTCCACATCTTCGGACAAATCATGGGCCGAAGCTGTTGTCTCATTGGCATCAATCTCAACATGACAGCTAACGTATTTATCTTTTCCATAACTGTGAACCGCAATATCATGCACTCCTAATACACCTTTAACCTGCATTACAATTTGCCGTATTTCATTTATTTCATGACTGGCAGGCGGCTTACCTATGAGATCATCAACAGCGTCTCTGGCAATATAAAATGCTGTCCAAATTATGAATAATGCTATACCAATTCCGGCCCAGCCATCTAATTGATGATAACCAAATTTTCCCGCTATCATCGCACCTATCACTAGCAATGAAGATAATGCATCGATGCGGTGGTGCCAAGCATCAGCATGTAGCGTACCGGATGCAATCTTTGCCGAAAGAAATTCTGCATACCGCGCGGTGGTTTCCTTAATAATTATTGTGAAGGCAATAACACCAACCATCCACCATTCCGGATTCACTGGACTTGGAGAAATGATTCGGTTAATTGAGGCTTCAACAAACTCTATACTCGCAACTCCTAATAAAATTGCAATAATAAGGGTGGCAATGTACTCTACCCTGCCATGACCATACGGATGCTCTTTATCAGCAGGTTTTTCGGACGCCCGGAATCCCCAAATCACTACTCCAGATGAAAAGACATCAGATAAGGTATGGAAGGCATCAGCGATAACACTTACAGCACCCACCAATAATCCTATAGTCATCTTAACCAGGAATAAAATTCCATTGACCAAGACAGATATCCATCCTTGAAAAACACCAATTTTAGTTCGGTATATATGGGCCGGTTCTTTCGTAATCGGAATGAATCTATTGGTTAGTTTTTCAAACAAGTGGATTATATAAGACCCTTTATTTTATGAAGTTTATTTCCTTTTTTATTTGCCAGGGCATATTCAAAACTCCCGTTTATACAGGCTGAACCAATCTCTCCATCTTTACGGAGAGCAATGTAAGAAACTTGAAAATCAGGATTTCTATTATGTTTTTTTATGATGCGTTTTAAAGCTTCTTCACAGGCTTCGTTTGGTGAGTATCCTTGGCGCATCAATTCCACGACTAAAAAACTCCCAGTTGTTTTGATGACTTCTTCGCCAAGTCCAGTTGCAGCAGTGCATCCGATTTCATTATCCACAAAAAGTCCAGCGCCAATGATGGGGCTGTCACCAACACGGCCGTGCAACTTATAGGCCCAGCCACTGGTGGTGCAGGCTCCTGCCAGATTCCCCTTGTAATCCTGCGCCAATATAGAAATGGTGTCATGGGTATCATGTGGTGTGCTCTGAAATTGTTCTTTTTCCCATTTTTTCCAGGCTTTTCTAGACTCATCTGTTAGTAGATCCGTTTCTTCAAATCCCTGAGAGACGGCAAACTGTCTTGCCCCTTCTCCTACAAGCATTACATGTTTGGTTACTTCCATGATTTTCCGCGCCACGGAAATAGGATGTTTGATATTTTGAATAAATGCTACAGAACCGCAATTACCAGTGTGATCCATGATGCAGGCATCGAGGGTAACCTTGCCCTGTTCATCTGGTAATCCACCATAGCCTACAGATGTGCTTTTCGGATCTGCTTCCGGTACTTTTGCTCCTGCTTCGACAGCATCAAGAGCTGAACCATTTTTAGATAAAATTTTCCATGCTGCTTTGTTGGCCGGAAGTCCATGCGTCCAAGTGGATAGCACCAAAGGATTATTGTGGTTTGAAGGTATGTTTTGATTTGACAAAAGAATTGTTGGTGCTGCAATACTGACGGCAGTTGTTTTGATAAACTTCCTTCGCTTCAAACTAGATTCACACCTAATATAAATCTAAAAATTATTATGAATCGTATGCCGCTATTCCTGTCACTTCCTGCCCCAGAATCAATGTATGCATTTCATGAGTGCCTTCATAGGTGTAAACCGATTCGATATTCGCCATGTGGCGCATGATAGGATAATCTTCCGTAATACCGTTTGCACCCAATATTCCACGGGATATTTTGGCAATATCTCTTGCGAGAACACAATTATTCCGTTTCGCCATGGAGACTTGCTGAAAGGTCATTTTGCCTTCATCTTTTAATCGTCCCAAGCGATAGACCAACAATTGCGCTTCTGTAATTCGGGTAATCATTTCGGCCAACTTTGCTTGAGTCAGTTGGTAACCGGCAATTGGTTTGGAAAACTGTTTACGTTCCTTTGCATAATTGAGGGCTGTTTCATAGCAATCCACAGCAGCGCCGAGCATACCCCAAGCAATGCCATAACGGGCTTGGGTCAAACATGAAAGTAGGCCTTTTAAACCTTCAACTTTCGGTAATCGTGCAGAGTCCGGAACTCGCACATTTACTAGGGAAAGTTCTGATGTAACTGATGCGCGAAGGCTTAATTTTCCATGAATATCGGAGGATGAAAAACCATCAATTCCTTTTTCTATCAGGAAGCCTCGTACAATTTGTTCCTCGTCCTTTGCCCATACCACCGCAACGTCAGCGATAGACCCATTGGTGATCCACATTTTTGACCCGTTAATGATCCAATCGTCTCCATCTCGTACAGCTTTTGTAACCATCCCTCCAGGATTGGAACCAAAGTTGGCTTCTGTTAAACCAAAGCAGCCAATTAAATCTCCGGAACCTAAACCTGGCAGCCATTTCTGCTTTTGTTCATCGGAACCGTAGGAATGTATAGGGTACATCACCAGCGCACCCTGGACACTGACGAAGGATCTTAAACCGGAATCTCCGCGCTCAAGTTCATGGAGAATCAAACCATAGGCTACATTACTTACTCCTGCACCCCCACTCTCTTCAGGCAGAGAAGATCCCATAAAACCCAGTTCACCAAGTTGGGTGGCAATTTCAGTTGGAAAGGTTCCTTTTTCGTAATGTTCATTTACCACGGGCATAAATTCATTCTGAACAAATTCATGAGCAGTTTTCTGTATTAATAATTCTTCCTCTTTCAACAGATCAGAAATATTGTAAAAGTCCGGTCCAATGTACTGCATAATTATTCCTTGATTTAAACCGAGAAAATTAGCGAATTAGACAGAATTAACTCGACCACTTACTTTCGGGTTATTCCTATACATTATTCAGGAGAGATCTTAATTCATCATCTGTCCATTCGGTGACTCTAGGCCTAGATTTTATTTTTACTAAGAGGTTACTAATATCCTTTTCATCCAGTGTAATCCCTAGTTCACTCAAACGATTCTTAATGGCGGCTCTTCCTGTATATTTATCGATAATAAATTTTCGTTCGCGATTTAACTTTTCCGGAGATATTGCCTCATAAGATCTTGGATCTTTTAGGACAGCTTTAACATGAAGTCCAGCCTTATGACTGAAAGCATTTTTCCCGATGATTGGACGGGTGGCTTGGCGATCAAGTTTCGATATTTTCTCCACAAAATCCGATAATCCGTGTAATTGATCCAAATCCCAGATTTTGTTCACTTTATATAATTCAACGAGTGCTGTAGTCACTTCTGCAAGGGGTGGAAGTCCACATCTTTCACCTAGACCATTCACAGTAACATCGACGCATTGAGCTCCGGCCTCCAAAGCTGTAAGAGCATTAGCGGTGGCTAGCCCAAAATCATTATGACAATGAAAATGGACAGGAATATCTAGTTCAGAAACGACTCGATTCACCAATTCCTTAGTTTTTGTGGGTGTTAAACACCCGACTGTATCCGCTAGGCTAAATCGGTCCGCACTGGAATTTTGAACCAATTGTCCCACTTTAATTAAAAAATCAATATCGGTCCGGCTTGCATCTTCAGCAGTAAACCGGAGTTTGAGTCCTTTGTCTTTCCCATATTTTACAGCGGTTTCGATTCGCTTTAATGCTTCTAATTTTGTCACATTGAATTTGTGTTTCAAACTCAAAGGCGACGTACCAAAAAATAACCCAATCCATTCTACGTTTATAGCTGTTGCATCATTGATATCAGATTTGGATGCCCGTCCATGTGCCATTTTTTTAGCATTCAGATCAAGTTCATTCAGGGCTTCTACCGCTTCATACACATCAAGAGAAACAGCTGGGTGACCCAATTCAATAAAATCAACGCCAAAAGCATCAAGCTGTTTAGCCATGGCAATTTTTTGTTCTACTGTAAAAGAAACGCCAGGGGTTTGTTCCCCCTCCCTTAGGGTGGAATCCAGGATTTCTATTTTGCGGTACGTAAGCATACAAATTTCCGTTGATCTTCTATTCCCATGGATACGAGATAGGGTTCATTTTTCTGAAGTTTTGAAAAACCCTGCTTTGAGTCCACATCAAACCAATTATTTTGAACTATAATTTGCCCGATGGAGCCACCCAAGGTATTTCCGGGACCCAGTAATACCAATTTATCCGGACAATATTCTTTCATAGCTACGGTGATGGAAGCAGTGAAATCATAGGTTTTTGTCACTTGATGACCCAAAGTGTAATTTTGTAATTCTTTAGTGTTCGTACTGAAAGGTGACCAGATATGTCCCCGTCCATCCACCAATGGCAACGAAGGTTTTTGAAATAAAGATTCAGATAGCAATCCTAATGCTTTATGAGAAACAGACTGCAGAAGTGGTGTATGGAATGCGGCGTGAAATGGTAATTGAAAAGGATATCTATCGTCCGGGGGTAATTTTTTTAGAAGGTTGTCCAATGATTTTTGTTCGCCACCTATGACTAAATATCCTCCAAGAAAAATGGAAACATGAGCACCGGCCTTTTCAATTTCAGAGAGAACCAATTCTTTTTTCACTACATCCACCTGCCAGTTCTCATTCACAATAGGATAAATAATCTGTCCACCAATGATACCATTTTTCATCATAGACCCAAGGGTATAAATTAAATGGTAGGCATTTTCATGCATCAGCGAGCCACCCAAAGCCAAGGCTATATACCAGCCCATTGAATTACCGGTGATAGCGACGATTTCGTATTTGCTTTTATCAATGGAAAGAAAGTCGGACAAACTGCAGGCGTAAATGAGTGGTGAAGCATGTTCCCCAGCCATGTGAATTTTGGCTTTGTAGGGCTGGGAATCCAATTCAGTGAGTGTAGGCAACCCTGCGGAATTTCGGTGTTCATCCATAGATGTAATCTGGTATTGTGCCGGCGCACCATAAACTTTCAGGTAACCAGATGTCTCCCGAGTATAAGTTCCCCGGCCAGGACAAATTACAACTATGCGTTCTTTCATTTCTTTGGACTTTCCCTTAGGCCCATCCAATTACAGGAAGGGAAAGAAAAAAGAATTGCGTTTCTATCCCTGTGTGTCTGTTCGCCGTGGCTGATCATAGGCGAGGATTTAAAGGCTGTATGAAAATTATTACTACCCATTAACTAACTCCACCGCATGTTGAATAATAGATTCTTTACTGGGCAGCGTGGCTGTAGCGGCAACACCAAGAGAAATAAAGCTATCTTCCGCCGCATGAAGTTTAATATTCAATGGTTTTTTACTTTCCCCAACCAAATTGGCCAAAAGGCCTTCTCCATGACACCCCGTTCTCCGACATTCATCCACAATGAGTACATTTTCACAAGTGTCAATGGCTTCTTGTACATGGGGGAGATTAATATCAGAAAGCCACCGAAGGTCAATAACCTTGATTTTTTTCTTCAGTTTTTTCTCGATTTCTTTTTGGGCCTGGAGCGATAGGTACAATCCATTCCCATAGGTAATAATGGTGAGCGTCTTTCCAATTCCATATTCCGCAAACTCACCCAATGGAATTTCTTCATATAAATCAGGATACTGGAAATTCCATTTCCCATCTTTTGGCTCGTGGAGATCTTTTATCATATAGAGGGCGATGGGTTCCACAAATACAACCACACGGCCATTCACATGGGCTTCACGCACCGCCGTTCGCAGCATCTTTGCAGCATCAGCACCGTTAGACGGTACCGCAAGAATCACCCCGGGCAGATCCCGAAAGATCGTCAGCGAATTGTCATTATGGAAATGTCCACCGAAACCCTTTTGATAGCCCAATCCGGGAACACGCAAAACCATGGGGTTGGTAAACTGACCTTCAGAGAAAAAAGCGATTGTTGCTGCTTCACCGCGCAATTGGTCTTCTGCATTATGAAGATAAGCCAAAAACTGGATCTCTGGAATCGGAACAAACCCATTATGACCAAATCCGATTCCAAATCCAATGATGGATGTTTCATCCAACGAACTGTCGAACACACGGCGGATACCATATTGTTTATAGAGATCGGCTGTCACGTGATAGACACCACCCTTCTGTGCCACATCTTCCCCAAACACCAACGTATTCTCATAACGGAGCATGATATCGGACAAAGCATAATTGATGAGCTTCGCCATGTGCTGGGGTTGATCTATGCGTTTGAATTCTTTTCCGAATAATTCTTTCCGTGCTTTTTGTGTGGCCTGCTTTGGCGCCCTTCGCGTAGTTTGATTTGCGGTGATGGAAGCCATCACATCTTTAGATGATTCCAGTTTTGGTCGAAGTGTGGCAGCATCATAGACAGGACCTATTTGTGCTCGGGCAGATTCATAAAGATTCAGAATCTCTTCCGCGGATAAACATTTGTTTTCCATCAGAATTCGAGCTGAATGGAGCAAAGGATCATTGAATTCTGTGGCTTCTATTTCTGCCAAAGGACGGTAGCCAACTTCCACATCGGAACCAGCATGACCCATGAGTCGCACCGTTCTCATATGAATAAAAATAGGTGATCGATTAATTCGGCAATCTTGCTCAGCACGTCGAGTATTGATGATGAGATCAATAAGATGAAGGCCATCAGCCTGGATGTAATTGATTCCCGGAAGATCTGAAAAATTCTGCTCAATCCAACGCTTATCTGTAGGGACAGAAATACCAGTGCCATTGTCTTCGCAAATAAAAACAATAGGCACATGACCGCCCGCATGGGTAATCCAGCGGGCAGTGTTAAAAGCGCTCAAAGCAGTAGCGTGGTTCGCACTGGCATCACCAAAACTGCAGATAACGATACTGTCACCCTTTAATTCTCTTTCCGGAATTCCAAGGCCCTTAGCTCGGTCGATGGAAAATGCTGTACCCACTGCCTTAGGTAGATGGCTTGCTATAGTACTAGTCTGGGGCGGAATATTCAGTGGCTTACTACCAATGACCTTATGGCGTCCACCGCTGATGGGATCTTCAGAAGATGCCATAAAAGATAGAGCCATATCATATATTGGCGTGGATTTAGGGATCTGTTTTGACCTTTCAATGAAAAAAGGACCACTGCGATAATGGAGAAAGGCCATGTCCGTATATGGGAATACTTTACCAAAAACTGCATTCCCCTCATGTCCGGAACTACCAATAGTATAGAAGCACTTCCCTTCATTTTTTAAAAGCCGTGCCTTCAGATCCATATGGCGACTAAATACCTGAGATTCAAATATGGAAATGAGGACAGATGATCGAATGTTGGTCTGGGATAAGAGCAGGTTGGTCCGTGCTTTAGGTAAGTTTCCATCATTCACACATTTGGTGAAGTTCTGATCGACAACTTCATCTCTGTTAAACAATGACATCGTCAGATCAATCCATGGTCTGCAAAAGAATAAATATCATTCCCAGCAATAATGAGGTGATCATGAACCGAAACATCAATTGTTTCAGCAGCTCCCTTTAATTTTTTTGTGATGGTAAGGTCATCCTTGCTAGGATTGGGATTCCCGCTGGGATGGTTGTGGACAAACACTAATGCAGCCGCATCATAATCCAAGGCACGCTTCACTACTTCTCTGGGATAAACGGCCGATGTTGTGAGTGTACCTTCGAAAAGTTCTTCCATTTTCAGGATTTGGTTGCGACCATTTAGATAAATCACTATAAATACCTCACGGTTCTTATCACGGAGTTTGTGCTTAAGGTATTGCAAAACTTCGTCTGATGATCGAATGAAATTTTTATTAATGACGCGATCTGCCAGATATCTTCGTGAAACAGCCTGAGCTATTTTTAAGCCAAATACATTATTGCTGCCTATACCATCAATATCTTGTAAATCTTTTGGATCTGCTTCCAATACATCTTTGAGTGAACCAAATTTTTTCAAGGCCTGTTTAGCCAATTGTTTGCAATCTTTACGGGGAGTTCCCAAGGTAAGTAAAAGCTCAACAATCTCATAGTCATGGAAACCATCCAGGCCATTTTTTAAAAAACGGTCCCGTAAGCGCTGGCGGTGTCCTTTATGCGTTGAATAGTTTGACAATATTCTCGCTATTTATTGTTATTTGTAGATTTTCGGACTGGTTTCGCAGGGATACCTCCCCAAACCTCTCCTGGAGGCACCTTTGTATATTTGCTCGGGATGCAATGACTGCACCATCACCTATATCGCATCCCGGACTGATTTGCGATCCGACTCCAATGAGACATTTTGCACCTATTTTCACTGGAGCCAAAATCAACTTATCTTTTTCAGCAATATGTGCAGTGATCAATACTTTTGAACCAATTATCGATTGAGTTCCTATTTCCACCATGTAAACGTCATTTAGCCGATCACTGCTAATAATTGCCCGCCATCCTATTTTACATCCCATTGCCCTGTAATAACCATTGACCACCCATGAAGGAACCAAATATCCAATAAAGGGCTTCGCCAAACGATCTAACACAGATAAAAATGCCCACTTAAATGTTATAATTGAATAAAACGGTACCTGAGTACTTTTAAATTTTGGTCTAAGCAGGAATCCGATCATCGCAGTTAACAAAATGACCATTAATATCCAAATAACATAGGACAAACCTAAAGAAAAGCCAATATAAACAGAGCGCTGCCATAGGCTATAATGTTGGGTATTCTCTACAACCTGGAGAATCAGCATAATACTGGGAATACTGGCAAATCCCCAGTAAGCGCCAGAGAAAATAATAACAAGGGTGGTTAAAAAATGTTGAGCAAATCGCCAGAGCATTGAAATTTCATTTATCGCATTTTTATTTAATTTGTTTTACACAATCCACGTTAAACATCAGTAATAAATTCATAAACTTTGTAACTTAGATTTGAATTCACGCATTTCCCTCACATTACCCGTTTGGATCTCACCAGATTCCCATTTCAATTGGAAATCATCTTCTGTATCATGACCTTCTTGTTTCCGGTATAATGGATAGAGCTCATGATCCTCTCTGGGTTTGTTTTTATGCAGGGTTGCGGTAACCTGATAAGCCAGGTCTTCGAGAATGTCATCGATCACACGATTCGGTAAATGTTGGTTTAACATATTCTGCTCGATACGGGAGAATCGTAATCCACGCACTACATAATCTTGGTAAGCCTCCCAGGCATGAGGAGCCACCTTTTTTACGAAATCGGCCATGGCATCCGAATAGACACGGATCTCGTACTGTGCGTGGCTGTCCGATCTCAAACTGATGAAATGAAGGAGATTGTGGAGATCATTTTTCCAATACCATTCCGTATAAAGATTCACAGGCAGGATGCCACGTATCAGTTCTCGAGCCAAGCCAGCTTCGTTTAACTCCTGGTACATTTCAAAGCTCCGTTCTGATATCTCATGAAAATACTGTTGTACTTTATCTGTAAGTTTTTTTGGTACTTTCCCTGAACGACCCTGTTTATTCAAAGCACTCTGAAATTGGATATGCTCCGGATCGGGATAATAAAATTCATCCCGGGCTTTTGAATAACGTAGGGAATATTCATTGATATTAGCCGTACGATGTCGGACCCATTGTCGGGCTACAAATATGGGCATCTTGCAATGAAATTTGAACTCCACCATTTCAAATGGTGTCGTATGACGGTGACGCATCAGGTAGCGGATTAGTCCGCGGTCCTGGGACACTTTACGGGTTCCCTTTCCATAACTCACACGGGCAGCTTGAACTATGGCATCATCACTACCCAGGTAATCCACCAGGCGGACGAACCCTTTATCTAAACATTTTATGGTATCTTTAGACAGTTTTTATTCTTTCATCAGTTAATTTTTTGTCAAAATTTCGTATATTTTATCTACAGCGGTATTATCACCAGCAATTAACCCCGGTTCAATCAACGTCTTTTCCTGATTAAAACTAATGTTTTTTCCATTCAGATTGATCAGTTTTCCACCTGCTTCCCTGATAAGGCATGCTCCGGCACATATATCCCATTCATTCTTAGGCCGCAGGGATGCAAAAATATCAGCCTGGCCCGCTGCAGTCAAGCCGAGCTTGTAAGCTACACTTCCTATAGGTTTTAATTCACCAAAATATTTTTTGTACGGTTCCCATAACCCGCGGCGTGTCTCTGATCGGCTGTTTAAAATCACCATATCTGATGGTGAATTCTTGGCTTCACAATGAACGGGTGAACCATTTAGGAATGCTCCTGTGCCTTTTGCAGCAGAAAAAGTTTCTCCTGTCACGGGATTATACAAAACGCCTAAGATAGGTATCCTGTCTTCTACCAATGCGATGCTTACCACGAAATGGGGTATTCCTTCTATAAATTCCTTAGTGCCATCAAGAGGGTCCACTACCCAGATTCGGTCTCTTTTTAACCGTTCCTTTGAATCCACTGATTCTTCAGACAGCCATCCATAATCAGGATTTGATTCAGTTAGGGCAGTTTTTAGATACAGGTCGGATTCCTTATCAGCAGTGGTTACTGGATTATGGTAGCCTTTATCACGGATTTCATAATCGGCCTGGTAATATTTCATAATAATTCCACCAGCTTCCCGGGCAGCCTGTACAACAATATCCAATTCAGCAATCATGCCGCAAATATTACGTAGCGATAAACTTGTTTATAAATTAAATCTGAGACTTGGAAGAATTATTCAGACATTTTTAAAATATCACCCCAAAATTTTTCATCAACCGGCATAACAGAAAGCCGGCCGAATTTTACCAGATGAAAGTCATCAAATCTTTCGTCCGCTTTAATTTGGGATAGCGTCACAGGACTATTTAGTGCTTTATCCGGTGTTACATCAAATACCAATAGTTTTCCATTATGCTTATTGGGATCGGGGTAAGGATCTGATACAACACTAGCAATGCCCGCTACACAGCGTTGTTTTCCGGTATGATAGATAAATGCCTTATCGCCTTTTTTTATTTCCCGGATGAATTTCAGCGCCCAGTTATTCGTGACTCCGTCCCAATACGTTTTACCATCTTTCTCTAAATCCTGATAACTGTAATCACGGTCTGGTTCGCACTTTAACAACCAATAGTTCATATCTCTAACCTTTTATTTAAAAACTGTTTCAAAGGAAGCATATTATAATAACTTTTCACTGCATAATCTAGGAACTGGTCCTCCATAATTTCTTTATCAGAAATCGGTTTACCAACAATAAAATCTTTGTACCGCAACCAATGTATATTTGGATGATCTCTTGAAAAACCTCTCGGTGCTGTTTTCAGTTTTTCTCCGCTTAATTCACCAAATGCATCCTTGAATTCCTTTGCCTCCAGTATGTTTTCAAATTCCTGTGTGTGGGATATAATCCCTTTCCTAATTTTATCCAAGTCTTCACTTGAAGGACGCCATAATCCACCGCCCAAATAAGATTTCCCCGGTTGGATACTGATATAATACCCGGCACCAATCCCCTTGCGTCCCCCACCTCGCAAACTGGCGTTGAACCAAACTTTATAAGGGATTTTATTTTTTGAAAACCTTACATCCCTATATATCCTAAACAGGCAATCCTGTGGCTCAGTACCTAAAAGTGAATTATCAAATTCAGCAATATGGTGAATCAACATTGCAATCAGGTCCAATACATTTTCCCTGGCTACCTGGTAAGCGGATTTATTCGCATAAAACCACTCGCGGCGGTTATTCTTATTCAGATCAGAAAGAAATTTGAAGGTTGTTTTTTCAATCACGTAGTTTTTCGAAAAATAATCAGCTTTTCCCTGTCTTGCCGTGAATCAACGGAAATATCCTGAAATTCTTCCCGTTCAATCTTCCAGCCATCGTTAAATATGGATTTTATCTCCAAGATTGATGTCCCCCAAGGCGGACCGCCATCTTCAAGTGTTTTATCCAACGGAAACCATAACCCGATTAATTCCCCACCTGGTTTTAAAATTGCATGAACCAATTTTTCGTATTCAAGGCGTCTTTCCGGATGGATAGCACAAAAACATGTTTGCTCAATTACATAATCAAATTTTTTATCATATTTCGGTGACAAGGAAAAAATATCTTCCTGGAGTATGTTGATGTTCAGGGATGATTCAATCGCCATGTTTTTGACAGAACGGATTGGAGAAGGAGCAAAATCCACGGCAGTCACATCAAAGCCTCGCTTGGAAAACATGATGGCATCATACCCACGTCCGCAACCTACAATACACAATTCTCCTGGGTTTAGATCCTGAGCAATGGATTTGAAAACAGGTGTAACACCGCTAAGATCCCATCCAGCGTCATCATCAAAGTAAATATCTTCCCAGAATTGAAAATTATCTTCTTGGAACATTAAAGCGAATTCATAACAAGCGGTTCTTCAAAAATGACATTATCTTTTGCTTCTACAAAATAAACTTTTGCATCATTCAAAAACGCCAGTGCCTTATGGAACTTCCCATTGTTAAAATGGAGGGCTGCCCCATCCTCGATTGCATACCCTGATTTCAATTTTCCATCTTCGAGAAATTTATGAACACTGGGTCGCCTAGCCATTTCACTATCGTAATGAGGGCAGCAGCTTCCCGAAAGAAAACCCAGACAATTCAGTACATTCAGGTTGCTGGCCCAGGAATCGGTGATGCCCTGTTCAAACCAGCAGATGGCACCCGCACTGACCCCGGCAAGGATCGCTCCTCGGTTATACGCTTTTCTAAGCAATTTGTCCAACTTCCACTCCCGCCAGACAGCTAGCATGCTTTTAGTATTGCCTCCGCCAACATAAACTACATCTGCTTTGTTCATAATTCCATCCAGTCTGGGTGTTCTTTCAAAAAAGGTGATATGTGATGCTGCACAGTTGAGTTTATTGAAGCAGGCGTAGAAATTGACAATATAAGCTTTATCCTCGGCACTGGCTGTGGGAATAAAAACTACCTTAGGTATTTCAGTGTCAGATTGGTCTAAAATATACTGTTCAATGATTCGTTGGTTCGGATTACGCCCAAACCCACCGCCACCAATGGCAATGATTTGACCCTTATTATTCATGGAATCATTTCTATTCTAGTCTTGAATTATAATCTAATTTAATCTAATTAGTTTTTCATTATTATATATCTTGAAATACAAATAAATATCCAGTACCTTTACATTAAGTAGGGGATTTGAAGGACTACAAAGTTTTAAAGATTTTTCTGGCGAAAAAGACAAATTTTTTATCACCCTAGACGGGTCAACGATTTTCCTTCCTTCTTAACCCCCTGCAAAGATAGATAGAATAGTTATTCATTCGGTATATCCGGTGGGCGGGTGTATTGTATCTGCTACCATCTGATATATACCACTAAATAAAGGATAAACATGAAGAAGGAAATTTTTATTAATGAAAGTATGGGGGAAACACGTATTGCAATCCAAGAAGATGGCCAGCTTGTGGAAGTCTATGTGGAAAGGCAGGACAAACAGAGAATGGTTGGAAATGTTTATAAGGGAAAAGTGGAAAATGTCTTACCCGGTATGCAAGCTGCCTTTGTGGATATTGGTTATGATGTGAATGCCTTCCTACCATTCTCAGAAATCGGGAATACAGACTATATTGTTGAAGATGATTCCAATGGCCACGGAGAGTACAGGGATCGAAAAGATAAACCTGACAATATCGAAGTAGATCTGCAAACTAACCAGGAGATATTTATCCAAGTCATTAAAGAGCCATTTGCTGGAAAAGGACCGCGTGTTACCACTGAAATAGCCTTACCCGGAAGGTTGCTGGTATTGGTTCCCTATGAAAATTATATCGGTATCTCCAAAAAAATCTGGGATAAGTTTGAGAGACGGCGCTTAAAAAAGATTGCTCAGAGATTACGGCAAAAGGATATTGGGATCATTATAAGAACAGTTGCAGAAGGAAAGAGTGAAGAACACATTGTAAATGATTTCAACTCACTTTTGGAAAGCTGGGAGAAAATGAAAAAACGAGCTGATCATAAAGATGCTCCTTTCCTAGTGTATGAGGATCTAGAAACCGCATCTAGTGTTGTCAGGGATCTATTAACCCCGGATGTAGAAAAAATCATTATTGATTCCAAACGTTTATACCGTAAGACCCAACGCTATTTGGAAGAAGTTTCGCCAAGTCTGGCTGATAGATTGGAACTTTATAAACTGAAGTCACCTTTGTTCGAAAGTTTTGGGATTGAATCAGAAATTGAAAAAGTGATGCGGCCTAAGGTTTGGTTGAAAAGCGGTGCCTACCTGATCATCGAAAAAACGGAAGCTATGGTAGTTGTCGATGTAAACAGCGGAAGATTTATCGGCAAAAAACTACATGAAGAAAATTCACTTAAAATAAATCTTGAAGCAGCACGGGAAGTGGCCCGACAACTTCGACTACGTGACCTTTCAGGATTGATCGTGATTGATTTTATTGATCTGCGCAAGGATGAAAACCGAAAAAAAATCTACCACGAACTACGAAAAGAATTACGCAATGATCGGGCAAAAGTTGCCGTCACACCCATAACCGAATTCGGATTACTGGAGATGACCCGGCAACGCATTCGGGTGAGTCTGTTGGATTCCATGAGCGAGGAATGTCCTACCTGTCATGGATCGGGCCGGATTATCTCCCGGGAAACACTTATCACACGAATAGACCACTGGCTACGACGCTATAAGAGCAAACATCGGGATTTACGACTTCGTTTGCAGTTGCATCCTGACAATGCAAAATATATGGCAGATGATAAGAAGGATCTTCTGCGAAGTCTCATGTGGCAAAACTTCGTCCACATTAAAATTGAGCAGATTACCGATGTAGCCCGGGATGAATTCCGGTTCATACGAACCAAAAATGGAGAGGATGTAACCCAAGAGATGAGCCTTGAAAAGGAAAAATCTGCCATGTAATTTCACCGGCTTTTCTGAGAACAAAATGTACGCAATCATCAATATATCGGGTAAGCAGTACAAAGCTGCAAAAGGTTTAAAGCTTCGTGTCCCCCGGCAACTTGCCGAAGATGGTAAAAAACTCGTTTTTGATGAGGTATTAATGATCCATGATGGTAAAAAGGCTACATTCGGAGCACCAAATCTAGCCGGAGCAAAAGTGACTGCAACTGTTCTAAATCATGGCCGAGAAAAAAAAATCCTAGTTTACAAGAAAAAACGGCGAAAGGGATACCAGCGAAAGAATGGTCATCGACAATGGTTCACTGATGTTGAGATCCAAAATATCCAGATGTCCAGAAGAAAAAAGCCTGCTGCGGAAAAAACTGACAAACCTAAAGAAGAGGAATAGCCATGGCCCATAAAAAAGGACAGGGAAGCTCCAGAAATGGACGTGACTCAAATGCCAAATACCTTGGACTTAAAGTAGGTGATGGACAATCCATACTTGCCGGTACTATCATCCTCAAACAGCGCGGGACAAAGATTCATCCGGGTATGAATGTTCGACGAGCAAATGACGATTCTCTTTTTGCTATTAAGGATGGTGTTGTAAAGTTTGGACGAAAAGGACGTGACCGAAAAATCGTTAGTATCATTTCGTCTAATTAACGGTAAAACATTTTCATTTTTACTTGAACCTCGCATTCGCGGGGTTTTTTCTTCCACAAGAATCTTGATACTTTCTTTAGTATTTACATGGTAATAATGGAGAATAATCATGGACAGAAATAAAATAGCGCTTATTGGCGGAGGACAAATTGGTGGAAATCTAGCGCTTATCGCCGCAGAAAAAGAATTGGGAGACATTGTAATCTTTGATATTCCCAAGATGGAAAGCATGGTAAAAGGGAAAGCGCTTGACATCATGCAGCTCCGTCCTCATGATGGATATGATGTGAATATCATTGGCACATCAGATTATCAGGATATTAAAGAATCTGATGTTATAGTTATCACGGCTGGTATTCCCAGAAAACCGGGGATGGATCGGGAAGACCTTATCTCTATCAATCTGAGTATCATGAAAGATGTTGCCAATAATGTTAAGAAATATGCCCCTGATTCCTTTGTTATAGTCATATCAAATCCTTTAGATGCAATGGTTTATACTTTTTATAAAGTTTCCGGATTCGCAAAAAATAAAGTGGTAGGTATGGCCGGTGCATTGGATTCCGGACGCTTTCGAACCTTTATTGCCATGGAAACAGGGTACTCAGTTCAAGATGTAACCTGCATAGTTCTGGGTGGCCATGGTGACAGTATGGTACCTATCACTCGATTGGCAACTGTCGGTGGCGTACCTGTTACGGACCTAATTTCTACCGAACGGCTGGCTGAGATCGAACACCGTACCCGCTTTGCCGGTGGTGAAATTGTTAAGCTGCTTGGGAATGGCTCTGCCTATTATGCCCCTGCTCAGTGTGCCATGGAAATGGCTGAATCCTACATAAAGGATAAAAAACGGGTCATTCCCTGCGCTACTTTTTGCGAAGGGGAGTTCGGGGTCAATGGATATTTTATTGGGGTTCCAATCGTCATTGGTTCCGGTGGGGTTGAGAAAATCCTTGAATTCACTCTGACTGATGATGAAAAAACTGCGTTGAACAATACATTAGATGTGGTGAAAAAAACGGTAGCCGAGACAGGCCTGTAACTTGGTCTAGCAAATATAAATAATGGATTGGATACTTCCCAGTTAAGGAAACATCCATGAAAAGAATTATTATTTTATTCCTGTCCCTTATGATTGGTTTCAGCCAAAAAACATCGGATAGATTTAAACAGGAAAATAGCAACAGTTATAGATCCGCAGTAGAATACACTTTTGATGATATCCCTGATAACGGATCCTATACATGTACCCTCAGTGGTGTGCACGGGAATATCAGTATTTACGGTCATCCGGGGTCTGGGGTTCATTTGATCATCGACCGCCAAGTACGGGCTATGGATAATAAGAATGCAATCAATATACTGGAAAGAAATCAAATCCAGGTATTTCATATTTCAGATGACAAAGTTGTGGCAATAAAAAGAATGGGCTATAAGTATGAAAATAAAATTCAGTCCCATTTCATTATCCATCTACCCATTAATACAAACATAACAGCAGAATCCAGAGGCGGGGATATTAATATAAGAGAAATCCGCGGAAGAATTGAACTCAGAACAAAAGGAGGGGATATTGAACTGAAACAATTATCAGGCAAAATCACTGCAAATACAGGCGGTGGGGATATTCAAGTTGATCAAAGTGATGGAGTATTAAACCTACATACATCAGGCGGGGATATTAACATATCTCAATCTAATGGAGAATTTGATACATCCATTTACGGAGGAGATTTGAGTCTTGTTCAATTGAAAGGAAACATAAACGCATCATTAATTGGTGGTAACATAAACTTAAAATCTATTGACGGAGATACCGTTACATGTAATATTTCCGGCGGAGACCTTATAGCGCAGACCCTAAATGCCAGTTTGATCGGTCAAATAAAGGGCGGAGATATAGACCTAAAAAACATCCGTGGGAGTATAGACGTAAACACATCAGGAGGTGATATAAAGCTAGAAGATATTTACGGCAGTGCTACCTGTAGTACATCCAGTGGTGAAATTCAAGGGAACAATCTTTTTGGCGCCATCAAAGCTTTTACAACCAGAGGCAATATTGAAGTTGAAAAAGCTTATGACTCTTCATTGAAAGACCATAGTATTAATGTGGAAACATCTGATGGGGAGATTACTATCGTAATTCCTGATGGACTTCCTGTCACTATTGATGCAGAAGTAATGGGAATGTCGTCCAGAGACGCTATAACATCCGATATCCCGTTGGTAGAAAAAGTTTTTTCAAACCGAATCTACGGATCAGGAATCATAAAAAATGGTGTTGTTCCCTGCTCTATAAAGGCATCGAACGGACATATAACTATTAAAAAGTATTAACACCAATTTCATTGGGTAACCGATTGTAATATCATATCGTCAATATAACCATCTACTGTTCTGTGTTATGAAACAAATCCTCATAGGAATTACTCTGCTCACAAAAATTCTTGCTTACGAAGGAGACCAGTGTAAAAAAGTAGATTATGAGTTTAATGTAAAAAAATTTGATGCCCTCCGAGTCTATATAGACTCGGAGGGCATCAAATTTTTTTACATTAAACTCATAATC
>JYMV01046675.1_pt1 | contig 32837 bp, 25 predicted proteins | sample 338911 | NCBI WGS metagenome assembly JYMV01 (sample SAMN03354496, study PRJNA234377) | hydrothermal vent metagenome | biome: Deep sea; feature: Hydrothermal plumes at the Eastern Lau Spreading Center, Western Pacific Ocean; material: Seawater | place: Tonga | collected 2009 | depth 2000 m m
TGGAAAATAGCAAACAGGCTGCTGGCTTAAAATCAATCCAATGGAATGCTACCAATGATGTCGGACATCCAGTTAGTGCTGGTCCCTACCTCTACACAATACAATCAGGGTACTTTAGGCAAACCAAGAAGATAGTATTACTTAAATAATTCTACCCTTTACACAATATCAAATTCCACTTTCATGGGGTTTTTTGTTTGTGAGATGATGTTGTAAATTGGGGGATAGCGAAATGAATTATGGAGCAAAAACTCACTAGATCTGACACTGTTCCCAGCATTATAGCTGGACTCATCAATGGGATTCTTCTCATTGTGAAAGCCATGGCCCTGATACAATAATGATAAATATAATCAAATCACATTCTTGGTGGTTAATCCGCTTAGCGTGCAGCCCCTTTTTATTCTCAAGACTAATAGCAGGACATCCCATTAATATTGATGGACAATTCCACGATTGGGACAATGTGGGAATAGCCTATTCCGATATGGAAGGTGATGGCATGAGTGCAGATTTTGGTGATGTAAAGATTACCTACGATATGGAATTTCTGTTCATCTATTTCAATTTTCATAATGGCGAATATCTCATGCAGGACGGGAATGCGTTTCATCTTTACATTGATGCGGATAATAATGCATCCACCGGACTCGATTTTCATGGTATTGGCGCAGAGCTGGATTGGACCTTTGGTCAGAGGGAAGGCGTATTTTATATTAATGGAGGCAGTGAAATTATTTGGCAAAATGACTTAACATTGCGGATTGGCCCCACCATCACATCCACAGAATTTGAAATTGCAATCTCAAGAGAATCTGATGTGCTTACACTAAATGAATCGCAAGTTTTGGCGGAAGGAAAGATCGTGATCGCAGAAGCACCGCCAAACTCAGACACTGTGCCAAATGAAGACGGCGGAATCTATTTTAGTATCGGGGAAGATACTGTACCATTGCCAGAACCAATTCCCTTAGAACGCAAACATGAAGATGATATTCGTATTGTAACCTATAATACTTGGAATGACGGGTTTTTAGATGAGGAACGCCAGCCTCATTTTAAACGAATCATTCAAGCTTTAGATCCTGACGTGATTGCGCTTCAAGAGCACTGGGATTGGGATGAGATCGATGATATTATTCAATCATGGTTTCCAGATGAACCGTGGCATGCCAGTTGGACCCATCGGGATATGGTGGTTTTATCCAGGTTTTCCATCATCGATGATGCCAGTTTGATCAGTTCAGGAAGAACCATGGGTGCCTTATTAGATACAGAAGAAGAATTGGGAAAAAATCTATTAATCGTCAATTCCCACTTATCTTGCTGTGCCAATAATGAAGATCGTCAGCAACAGGTGGATGAATTTTTGTCGGTCTGGCGTGAATGGATTTCCAATGAAAATGGACCCTTTAATTTGGAAGATGAAACACCCTTTGTCCATGTGGGAGATTTTAATTTTGTTGGATACCGCCAGCAAGTAGAAACTATCCGCATTGGCGACATTGTAGATGAAAATGAATATGGTGAAGATTTTCTCCCCGATTGGGATAACACAGCCGTCGTTGATCTATTTTCACGGCATACTCATAAGCGTATGGGCTATACTTGGCGGAGTGATGGTAGCTCATTTAATCCAGGGAAACTGGATTATATTTTTTATTCCGATGCTACTATTGATACAGGCAGGCATTTTACTCTCAATACCCTAGCCATGGAAGAGGCAACATTAATGGAATATGGATTGGAATGGGATGATACCCAGGAGGCGTCCGATCATCTACCAAGAGTGTTTGATATTACATTAAATGACTTAGACATTGGAGTTGATTTCAATGCAGGCTGGAACCTGGTTGGTTTACCACTTGAGGTTGATGATGCTTACTATCAAATACTCTTTCCTGAAAGTGTAGAAGGGACTTTGTATTCCTTTGATGGTGGTTATGTACAAGAAAATGAATTATTACATGGTTCCGGTTATTGGCTTCTCTTTGAAAATTCCGGGAATGTTACTATAATTGGCAATGGGTTAAATCAACTTATCATTGAATTAAACCAAGGCTGGAATCTCATATCAGGGATTTCTATTGAGCTTCCTTTAGAAAGCGTAGAAGATCCTGAAAACCTTATTATTCCAGGGACGGTTTATAGCTTTGAGAACGTGTATGTGCAAGCAGACAGTTTTCAACCCGGAAATGGATACTGGCTCAGGTCATCAGGAACGGGTGCCATCATACTAAATCAAAATTGAAAAGGATTATTTTGTGAAAAATGCAATTACCATATTCGTTTTATTTTTTAATATTTTATTTGGTCAATGACCCTTGTGAACGAACCCCAGCCTCCCGGTCGGGACGGCAAACTCAGGTATTGGTTTGGATAAGGGTGAATTACTCGTAGGGAGTAATTTTTCATCACAATTTATTGATTGGGGGCACGGAGCATTGGGCCCTGAGGAAGAACCACATGAAGGAACACTCGATTCATACATAGGTGACCTAAATATTAATTATGGGTTAACTGAAAAATGGAATCTGGGAATGAATATGGTAATTGGGAAAAGAACGATGCATTTTCCACAGCTAGATAGTCCTCATCATCGTGATGAATCCAGGTCAGGTATTGGAGATTTAAGTATCGATCTTAGGTATCTATCATCAAACATATCCTTTGGTCCGGGGACACGTCTGTTTTTTGGAGGGGGTATCATTATTCCTTCCAACAATACTTTGAAGTCAGATCCATTTGAGGCTGGAAGGGAAATCCCCCCTCTTGATCATACGCATTTTGATATGAGCGAGGGAGCGTTTAAACTTGTGGGCGAAATTCAGTATTTTAAGCGGGACACATTACCTATTGTTAAGGGTGGAATTCTGAAGTACTCCTCAGCTCTTACAGAAAATGATTATTCTTTTATGCCAGGATATCAATTGGATGCAGTTGCCATGTTTTACTGGCAGACAAAACAGATTTTTAAAGGGATTCCCCAATTTTCACTCATTGGACAAAAAAGAGGTGTGGATTATTGGGATGGTGATGTTGTACCAAATTCAGGGGGATTTATCTTACAAGGTGCCGCTGGACTGATGTGGATTTTAGATTCGCATCATTTCACGGTTTCATTTAGGAAGCCGATATATCAAAAATTAAATATGGTTCAGGAAGAATCTTCCATAGAAAACCATGCAGACATGTGGGGTTTCTCTTTTAGCTATCGAACGGTTTTATCATTTGGTGATAAATAATTTAAAAGCTTTATTTGTAAAAACATCCATAAAGAACAAAGAGAAAGCCCCGCTCATTCGCGAGGCTTTCTCTTTATAGAGGAATTTTAACTTAATTCTGTAAAACGAAAACTTACTGAGCTGTTGTCAATAACTGGTCTGGCGTAATAACGTCTCCATATTCTGCTTGAAGTCTATTAAGTTTATCAATTTGTGCTTGAAGCTCAGTAAAGTATAAATCCGGAATTTTCTGAGAGCTTTTAATTTTACCATATTCTTCCCTCTGATACTCTAACCTAGAAATAATATTTCCAAGGTAAAGAGAAAACTGTTTATCATAAAGACTTTTCGTGTAGTTCTTATCAATCAATTCACTGAATAAGTCTTTTAATTTTTCATAGGTTGGGATTTTTCCGATTGGAGTATCTATTGCTTCAGCCTCACCGTGTTTAAATCTTTCTAACCAGGCAAGCCACACTTTTACATCCTGTTTTTCGCCAAGTAGCTTATCAGATTCCCCACCCCTTGCTTTATCTGTTAAGAAGTAGTTAAGCCCGGCCATAAGCGGTTTTTCTTTCAATTTTTCATTATTGAATACTCCAAATTGAGATTGCATATATGCACCAAGTTCACTTGGAACAAATGGTGCATTTGCCCATGGAGCTCGTTTAAGAGAACCGTCAGAGCCAACTTCAGTTGCTGTAGTAGCTGAAACAATGTTCGCTCCAATTAATACGCCTTCATTTGCTGAATTTGCAATCCATACTGGAGGCATTGTGTCTGGATCTCTACCACTATACGTAATGATTTTTGCTTCAACTCCAGTCGAAGCTTCAGCTTTTGCATTCGCAAAGTTAGCAATATCTTCAGAATTTAAAGTTACACGTGCATTCCCATGTGATATTGGTGTGTCTGGCAACATCGATTTTGTCCAATTCCCCTGGAAATTAATTCCCTCCTCCGGGATAGGCCTGCCATCATTAGTCCATCTTGCCTCACCTTCTGGAGTGATTAAAACATTAGAGAAGATAGCTTCTTTGCCTGGTGTCTTTAATAGGTTAATGATGTTAGGATCACTTTCTGCAGTCATATCTTTCACGATTCCAAAGATACCGCACTCTGGGTTTACAACTGCTAGCATATTATCTACAAGTAAGAACTGGGCAAGGTCATCACCGATGAACTGATCTCCTGCCATTGCAGTGGTTGTTTTGCCACAACCACTTGGGGCAGCACCGACAATCCATGTCATGCGATCAGTGTCTTTTGGCCCTTTAACACCAGTAATAAACATATGTTCAGACAGAGTGTCAAACTCACCTTCTTCAATTGCACGTTTAACCGCTCTGTTAACAGCCAATCTATGGTGACCTTTTTTCATAAGAAGTGCGTTACCGGCATAGGATACTTCAAATGCAATTGTCGTTTCTTTTTTTAGATCCATGAAAATACGTCCCTTTTCAGTATCAAGGGTTCCGGTACTATGAAGATTTGTGAAATAAGTATCTGTTAGGTCCATTTGTTCAAAGAAACCTTCAAAATCATTTCTGTAAAGAATCCCTGCGCTGTGTGCTACATATGCGGAGTCAGTCATTTGTACAACAGGGAATGAGAGAGGAAATCCTTTGGGCCCTCTTGTATATAATGATATATACATGGTCCTGCCATTCATAATATTTGTCATACCGTTCCTAATTTCCTTATAAGCATCTGCTCTATCCATGCCCTTTGCTAAAGCACTAAGGTTGCTTCCTTCGTCTTTAATGTAGTATGTATTAGCAACTATTCTCCCCTGTTCTTTCACTGGATCCATGTGGTAGGTGTGGCCCTCTTGAGTCAATGCTGTTTCTTCTCCACTGTCAATAGCTGCTTGCCTAATTTCGGCTTTATCTGTTGCACCCATATCTATGAAGATTTTTGCAGGTCCAGTTAGTTCAATAGCTTCGGCGATTCGATCTAACAGCTTCGCGCTTGGTATCCGGGCTAGCTTGCCTAAATTAGAATCATCCATCTTGCTTGCAATAAATGCGACTTGCTGTAAAATGCTCTCTTCTGTGGTATCTGCTTTTAGCGAAAGGCCTAAAATTTCAAGCCTTGTATTAAGAACGTTAACGGGGTCTGTTGTATCAGTAGAAATCACTTTTGTTTTTGATGTCAGTTAATATTTATGAGTGATATGTCGTTGCTGTTAACTTCTTAATATACAATAATGAAATGTTTATTTCAGTTTAAATATTTAATGATTGATTGAAAAATAGGGCGGTTTCTTCGTGCTCCACAAATAAGAATTGATAAACTATTTTATTAGCAATGCTAATAGCATTATGATCTAACCTACAGGTTGAATAATCTTCCCATTCATGCTGGAGAAAGAAACTCCTCTGTGATCAGTGGTTAATTTGATCTTCAATGACTATCCTTCCGCTTGTAATTGGATGATCCAGTCCTTCAATGAGTAATCCCAAATTATCACCAATGCCAGTGACTTTCCCTCGGGCTATTTCTTCACTCTGTTCTGTTGAAGTATCCGTAAATACTCTCACCCTTTTCCCAATTACATAGGAACGATCTTGATAAATATTTAGAAAGTTTGAATGTTTATTTTTCAATAACTGCTGATAGTTATCATCCAAAATAGTGACCAGACGATCCAGTATAATCTTCTGTGAAAAGTAGTTTTTCTCTGCTACAAAATCAAATAAAGAAGCCGCTACCTGATTAAATCTGCTGGGAGTTATCTGGGGGGTCGTTTCTACATTTAGTCCGATTCCAAGCACAGCTCCTGTGATACTATCTCCCATTGTCTGTGTATGAGCCAGAACACCACATACTTTTTTTGAATCAATAACAATATCGTTAACCCATTTAATCGATGCTCTTCCAGTCAATTCTTTTATGGAATCAATTGTCTGGATTACTGATACCGCCGATAAAATGATGAACCCGCCTGCAAAATATTCTATCTCCTGGTTTGGTGAAAGATAAGCAGATAGGTGGATGTTCCCGGGTAAGGTCACCCATGGTCGATTTTTAAAACCGTGAAAATGTTTCCCTGATCCTGCAAGGCAGAGTATTCCGCCCGGCAGTTCTGGTTCAGACTGAGAAATTTTAATCAGGGTATCATACTGCGATGTGATAGCAAATTCTAAAATAAAAAGATGTTTCCAATTATCTGATCTATTGATTTCACCCATAAAAAATGTATTATTTTTAATCAATTTTTCTGTCAGGGATTGGATGTTTTTATTCAATGATTTCAGGCTGATTTTTTTCCAGTCAGGTTTTTGATCTAAAACACCCTCAGCATAGTCCTGATTATCTGTATAGACTAACATATTCTGTGATAAGGATTTTCATTAAACAGTTACAGTATTCAAACCAAATCTTTCGGTCGAATCACATCTTAGCGTTGGGTTTATCTTCCTAAAATTTAATCCCGCCCGGCAGGACTTTTCGCCCTGCTATCATCACCTAGGTTTATTAAACGCAAAAATTATAAGTCGTGCTCATAGCTACCCAAAGAACTTAGGTGTTACTCTCCGCCTGCTAATGTTACCATTATGGAATTCTGTATATGTAGGCGGTTTTCTGCCTGGTCAAAGACAATGGAAATATCTGATTCAATGACCTCGTCCGTTACTTCCCGCCCTCTCTCAGCGGGGAGACAGTGCATAAACAAAGTTTCTTTTCCTGCTGACTCCATCAGTTTTTCATTCACCTGAAAATCTTTGAACAGCTTTTCTCTTTCCTCCACCTCTTCTTTCTGACCCATTGAGGCCCACACATCGGTATAAACCACATCTGCATTTTGCACTGCCGTATGAGGGTCATGACTAATCTCAATTTCGGAACATCCGCCTTTTCTCGCTAATTCAACTGTCTGTTCCTCCGGCGTATAGCCTTCCGGGCAAACACAGACAAAATTCATAGATATTTTTGAAGCAAAGTGCAACCAGGAATGAACAATATTATTCCCGTCACCTACATAACATATTTTTAAGTCCTCTATCCTGTTTTTTGCTTCCCATATGGAAAAAATATCTGCCATAATCTGGCAGGGATGATTGTAATCAGTCAGCCCGTTGATTACCGGGATAGACGAATATTGTGCTAATTCTAAAATATGTTTATGATCAAAGAGTCGTGCCATTATCATATCGTTGTACCGGCTAAATAGACGGGAAATATCTTTGATTGCTTCCCTCTTCCCAATGCCGATATCGTTGGGGCCTAAAAACAGTGCACTGCCGCCCATCCATTCAAATCCTGTTTCAAATGAAACACGAGTCCGTGCAGAAGGCTTTGCAAATATCATAGCTAAAGAACAATTCTTAAATGGTGTATAGTCTTCACGATTTCGGAATTTTATTTTTAGTTCTTTTGCCAAATGAAGTATATCTAACAGCTCTTCCTTCGAATAATCTGATATATGTAAAAAATGTTTTACCATTATTTTCCCATTACAAAATATACCGGCTTAAATCCTGGTCATTAGCAATATCTGCAAGCTTTTCTTTTACAACATTTTTCGTAATAACGATATTCTGTTTTTTCTTTCCAGTTTGTTCGTATAAATAGTCATCCAAAAGAGTGGTCATAATAGTATGGAGACGCCGGGCCCCTATATTTTCGGTTTTATTATTGACTTCTGTTGCAATCTGTGCAATAGCACGTATGGCAGTCTTCTCAAAATTCAATACCACACCTTCCGCTTTAAGCAAGGCCTGATACTGCTTTATCAATGCCGACTTGGGATGAGTGAGAATTTTTATGAAATCATTGGTTGACAGTTTTTTCATTTCCACCCTGATAGGGAAACGTCCCTGAAGTTCTGGAATCATATCTGATGGTGTGGAACTATGAAAAGCCCCGGCCGCGATAAATAAAATATGATCAGTTTTCACGATACCATATTTTGTAGGTACAGAACTCCCTTCAATGATAGGAAGCAAATCTCTCTGAACTCCTTCCCTGCTTATGTCGGGGCCAACACCCTTATTGCTTCCCGCTATTTTATCTATCTCATCGAGGAAAACAATTCCATTGTTTTCCACGGATTCTTTTGCCATGCGGATTACTTCATCCTGATCAATCAAATTATGGGCTTCTATATCCGTAAGGATTTTTCGAGCGTCTTTTACTTTCAGCTTCCGTCTTTTTTTCTGGCCAGGCATGATATTAGACAACATATCTTTCAAGTTGGTTCCAATTTCTTCCATACCAAATGGGCCGAATACCTGCATCTGCGCCATAGAATCGCCGGGGATATCTAGTTCCACCGGCCTGTCCTCAAAATTCCCTTTTTTGAGTTTATCCTCTAATCGCTTACGATTCCTATGATACCGTTCTTCTGCTTCTGGTGTTTTTTTTCTGTTTATTTGTTTCCTAACAGGAAAGAGTAAATCAAGTAATTTTTCCTTAGCAAGTTTTTCAGCCTGCTGAATTACTTCTTCCTCTTTTTTCGACCGAACCATATTCACCGCAATATCCATCAGATCTCTTATAATTGATTCCACATCTCTGCCAACATACCCAACTTCCGTAAACTTGCTTGCTTCAACTTTCATAAACGGAGCATTTGCCAGATTTGCCAAACGCCGTGCAATTTCTGTTTTCCCTACACCGGTGGATCCAATCAGGATAATGTTATTCGGAACAATTTCATCCCGCATATATTCAGCAACCTGTTGGCGGCGCCATCGGTTTCTCAAGGCAATTGCAACAGCTCTTTTGGCATCTCTTTGCCCGACAACGAAATAGTTCAATTCACGAACGATTTGTTTCGGAGTCAGTTCGTTCATTTTATCTCCATAACGGTTATAGAATCATTGGTGTAAATGCAAAGATCGGAAGCAATCTTGAGTGATTTATTTACAACTTCTCCGGCTTTCATTTTTGTGCTCTCAAGAAATGCAATTGCAGCCGACTGGGCAAAACCCCCGCCGGAACCAATAGCAACAACCGGTCCATCCGGTTCAATGACATTTCCATCTCCTGACACAATAAAACTGGATTTTTTATCCATGAGTGCCAGAAGCGCATCTAAATGGCGAAGATATTTATCTGTGCGCCATTCTTTTGCCAGCTCCACGACCGACCGTTTCAGATCGCCACCGTATTCATCAAGTTTCTGTTCAAACTTTTCAAACAAGGTCAGTGCGTCCGCTGCTGCTCCGGCAAATCCACCCAGTACTTGATTCTTCCCTGATTTAAACTGTCGAACTTTCACCGCTTTTTGTTTGAGAGCCATATCTCCAAACGTGACCTGCCCATCGCCGCCTAAGGCAATGGTAGAGTTTCGTCGGACACCCAAAATCGTGGTGGAATGAAATTGTTTCTCCATATTATGTTAATCTCCCTTGAGAAGCAATTCAAAAAGCTTTGAATTAGAAGGAAGAACTAACGTGGTTTTCTCATTCAATACCTTTTTGTACGTTTCAAGAGTCCGGACAAATTCATAGAAATCGGGATCAGCACTGAATGCTTTTGCATATATTTCCAGAGCTTCGGCCTCTCCCTCACCCCGCCGTTCTTCCGATTCCTTGTAAGCATTTGCAAGAATAATCGTTTTATCTTTGTCTGTTGAGGCACGAATCTTTTGTGCTTCTTCTTCTCCTTCAGATCGGAATTTATTTGCCTGCCTGTTCCTCTCTGCCTTCATTCGGGAATATATGGATTCTTCATTTTCCCTTGGAAGATCTACTCTCTTGATGCGTACATCAATTACTTCGATTCCATAGGGACGGGTTGCCTCTTGACTTTTTTTTGTCACCTTTCTCATGATCAGTTCCCTGTTTTCTGAAATGATTTCAACCATATCATGGGTTCCCAATTCCTGGCGAAGCTGAGAATACACTATGTCATCTAACCGTGTCGTTGCCGTAGGAATTGCCTGTACCGTTTGGAGAAATAACAGTGGATCATATATCCGCCAACGTACATAATTATCCACTATCAACGTTTTTTTATCTTTACTTAAAACTTCTTCCGCTGGGACATCATATTCCAAAAGTCGGTTATCAAAAACTACCGCATTCTGAAAGGGCACCGGCAGTTTAAAATGCAGACCCGGGTCCAAAATGGTCCTGACAGGTTTTCCAAACTGAAGAATTACCACCTGTTCGGTCATATTTACGGTAAAGACGGTGGTCCATACACCAATCACTATAATAATAATAAATCCAATAAGTACTTTTTTCATTATTTTATGCCTCCTTTCTCTGTACTGCCAAGATTGAGAAGATTGAGAAGATTCCCATCTTTTCCATCAGGAATAATATATTTTTGTACATTTGGTAATATATTTTCCATTGCCTCCAGGTACAATCGTGTTCTGGTGACAGCTTTGGATTTTCGGTATTCTTTCAAGACAGCCCTGAAATTTGCTACATCTCCTTCAGCGCGCATCACCCGGGCTTCCATAAATCCTTCAGCTTCCCGGATCATGGCTTGAGCCTCACCCCGGGCTTTGGGGATAATATCATTACGATATCCTTCCGCCTGATTTATCATTCGGTTTTTATCTTCTTTGGCGGAAGCAACATCCTTGAACGCCGCTATAACCGGTTTCGGAGGAGAAACATCTTGAAGCTGTGCCGCAACAACAAGTATTCCTGTATTGTACTTATCCAGAATTGACTGAAGCAGTTCCTTCGTCTCTTCCTGAATCATGAATTTACCTGCCGTAAGTACGTCGTCAATGCCATGGCGACCCACTACCGTTCTCAATGAAGCTTCTGCTGCTTCTCTAACTGTCAATTCCGGTTTAACGAAGTTAAAAAGATACGCCTCCGGATCCTTTATCTTGTACTGAACAATCAACTCTGCATCCACAATATTCTCATCTCCGGTAAGCATATTACTTTCTCTTGCAATTGTCCTGAATTGCCCATTTCCAAGACTTCGGAATCCAATTTCAATTCTCTTGACTTCGGTGACTTTGGGTGTATCCACAACTTCTATGGGATAGGGAAGGTGATACGACAGCCCTGGTTGAACAACCCGGCTGACCTTTCCAAAAGTCCTTACGACTCCTACTTCATCGGGGCCAACACTGTACACACCCGACAATAACCATATAACCAGAACAATTCCCACGATGGGTATCGCTCCCAGCGCTCCCAGTTTAATTAACTTATCGGGAATTCGGATCTCCTGATCCCCGATAATGATTCTTTTTGCTGCCATTATTGTCTCCTTTTGATTGTTGTTTAAAGTTGCCTTCTTAGTCGGGCAACAGGAACATTCATTTGGTCGCGATACTTTGCGACCGTTCTTCGTGATAAGGGATATCCCTTCTGTTTTAATAATTCTACAAGTCTTTGGTCATTTATTGGATGCTGTTTATCCTCTTCTTCAACAATTTTCTTCAGTGCCTGTTTGATAATATAATTGCTTATCACCCGACCATCTTCAAGTTCTATTCCCTCTGTAAAAAAAGATTTTAATTCAAACACTCCGTAAGGGGTATCTACATATTTCCCCCTGGTTGAACGACTGATCGTGGAAATGTCTAATTTTACATCTTCCGCTATGTCTAGGAGCTTCATTGGTCGTAACTCATGGATCTGCCCAGAAAAAAACTCCGGCTGGCGATCAATAATGGAACGCATCACTCTTTTCAGCGTTTGCTTCCGTTGTTCAATGGCCTGGATAAACCAATTTGCTGAATAAATTCTTTGTTTTAAAAACCGTTGGGCCTCTGTTTTTTTTGTTTCCTGCTCTTCCATCATAGCAACATAATCCGGACTGATCCGAAGTTCCGGCAGTCCGCTATCATTCGTATAAATAACCCAATTTTCTCCCTGTTCCCTTACAATTAAATCAGGGATTACTACTTCATCTTTGGTGAATCTGGTGCCCTCACCAGGCCTGGGGTTCAAATGGGAAATAATATTGAATGCTTTTGCCAGTTGTTCTCCGGAACAATTCATCTTTTTTTTAATCACTTCAAACCGTTTATTAGCGAAATCTTCAAAATGGTCATCAATAATATCATAGGCAAGGGATTCATTGTCTTTTTCCAGTTGAATTAATAAACATTCCCGTATATTTCGCGCTGCAATCCCCAGGGGCTCTAAACGCTGAACTGCACTCAAAATAGATTCAATCTCTGTTCCGTCCTTGTTAAAACGATCTGCGATCACATAAAGGTCTGTAGCTAAATAGCCCCGCTCATCCAAATTCCATAGAATTTCTTCCGCAATAATTCTTTCAGAATCATTCAGATCAATAAGTTTTAACTGATTTAGGAGAGTCTCTATGAAGTCCTGTTCCTCTTTCACAGGAAAATCAATGAGCTTCTTTGATCTGTCATAAAAATTTACCTGCTCATACTCATCATCATCTGAGGATAAATCAAGGGAATCATCAACTTCTTCATCCAAATCTTGTTCTTTGTCATTTGTTGATTCAATCTGTTCAAGAACAGGATTTTCTTCCAATTCATTCAAGATTTTTTCTTCCAGTTTTATCGTGTTTAACTGCAATAATCTTGCTTGAAGAATCTGCTGTGGCGATAAAACTTGCTTCTGGGAAAGCTTTTGCTCAATCCTTAACATCAGTCAAGCCTGAATTTTTCCCCAAGATATAAACGACGTGCTTCTTCATCGTTCGCCAGATCGCTGGAGGTACCTGACTTCAAAATTTCTCCTTCAAAAAGTAAATATGCCCTGTCGGTTATTGAAAGGGTTTCCCGAACATTATGATCTGTAATCAGCACCCCGATATTTTGATTTTTTAATGATTGGATAATGAACTGAATATCTTCAACAGCAATTGGATCCACACCTGCAAAAGGCTCATCTAAAAGCATAAAATCCGGATCAATAGCAAGGGAACGGCAGATTTCTACCCTTCGCCGTTCACCCCCGGACAAGCTGTTCCCCTTGTTGTTCCTGAGGTGCTGAATTGTCAGACCTTTCAACAGCTGTTCAATTTTTTCTTGTTGATCCGCTTTAGATAAATCAGTCATTTCCAGAACCAGTTTCAAATTATCCTCAACGGACAGTTTCCCAAAAATAGATGGCTCCTGGGCAAGATATCCAATCCCCTGACGTGAACGTTTATACATGGCATCCTGAGTAATTTCCTTTTTATCCAGAAAAATTCTCCCTTTGGTTGGCTTTATCATCCCTGTGATCATATAAAATGTTGTGGTTTTCCCGGCACCATTTGGACCAAGCAATCCTACAATCTCTCCCTTTTTTACTTCAATATCCACCGCCCGCACAACCCAGCGTTTTCCATACTGTTTGTGGAGGTTTTCTGCTGTTAGCACACCATGGCTATTTTTCATCATCACCACGATTTGTCACTCCGGAAGGACGCAAAATTTTCCAGTGTTCCATCTGAACATCTGATTCAAATCCAATCCCATAGAGTGTGTCCTGTTTTTCTGTTGTTATCATAACAGAATCGTCAGTATAGATCATTCCCTGAGCATGGTCCCATGATAATGTATCAGTAAAAAGAGTTACCCCACTATCCGATTTTACAACCACGTTCTGAATTGCGCGCATGAAATCTGACTTTTCATCAACCTCTGCTAGCTGAGAGGTCAAACGGGAGGTGTGCTTTTCTTCCATATCAAAAAAATCTACTTCAACCTTCTGATCCAGTAAAATATAAAGACGATCATTAAACTTCTCTAAATGACCTGCCTGCACAATAGCCCGTTGTAGGCCTGCATCAGTCATGGTAATGGTTACCTCCCAGCTTTCCTGATCAGGTCGCCCTTCACTGGTTTCTCCTGTGCCTGTTGAAGTAGATGATGAACAACTGGGGGAAAATAACATCAACATGATAACAAACAGTGTAATAGAAATAATAATGGGTATGCGCATTTTCATCCACTGGAAGTCTTGATGATCTTTTTTGTCAAACGCTTAACAGCTTTCTCATATAATCCTTTCGCTTTAAGAATCAAATCAACAGCTTCCCGAAGTGCACCACTTCCTCCATTTTTATCGGTAACATACATAGCAGCTTTCTTCACGGGTGAATAGGCATTCCGAACAGAAATGGGAACACCGGATTTTTCCATCACAGGAAGATCAATCAATCCATCACCAATATAAGCTATTTCCGAATCCTCCAAATTATATTTCTGTTTCAATTCCTCATACGCAGGAATTTTATTTAGCATTCCATTGTAAACATCCTCAATTTTTAATTCCTTTGCACGGATGTCTGTTGCAGATGAATACCTTCCAGACAGAAGTGCAATTTTTAATCCGGCTACTTTAGCCAGAGCAACCCCAGCACCATCTTCTACGGAAAATCTCTTCATTTCTTCACCACCTGCCCCAATATAAATGGATCCATCCGTGAGCACCCCGTCAACATCAGAAATGATCAGTTTTATGTTTTTCAGCTTTTGTATTAATCGATCATTCATCAGGGTTCCTGGCTTTCTACTTTTGTATTAATGCTGCCCTGATGGCTTTCACCGATCTCAGCAGGGATTCTAATTGATCAAGAGGCCATTGAGTGGCTGCATCAGACTTAGCTTCGTTCACATTATCATGGACCTCAAGGAAAAGACCATCACAGCCCGAAGCTACTGCTGCTTTCGCCAGCGTTGGAATATATTCCCTTAATCCTCCTGTTTTGCCGCCTTTCATGCCAGGATTCTGAGCGCTGTGGGTTGCATCAAAAACCACAGGATACCCAGTCTTTTTCATGATGGGAATTGATCGCATATCAGACACTAAACTTTCATAACCAAAGGTTGTTCCACGTTCTGTAAGTAAAATATCAGTGTTCCCCGTTTCCTCAAGCTTCAGAATAATACTTGATACTTTCCATGGAGGGAGGAATTGTCCCTTTTTTACATTGACGGGTTTGGCCGTTTCACCTGCTGCTATCAACAAATCTGTCTGACGGCAAAGAAAAGCAGGAATCTGGAGCAGATCAACCACTTGAGAAACTGCTTTCGCATGTTCTGGTAAATGGATGTCCGTCGTAACCGGGATATTAAAAGACGTTTTAACTTCTTCAAGAATCCGCAGTCCTTCCTCCAGTCCCTGACCACGGAAAGACTGAATTGACGTCCGATTGGCTTTGTCAAACGAACTCTTGAAGATAAAAGGGAGGTCTAACTGGTCTGTAATCCCCATAATTTCTTCTGCCATTTTCAAGGCATGGTCTCGGCTCTCTATCACACAAGGACCTGCAATAATTGGTAAAGATTTCTGACCAAAATAAACCGGCCCAACCTGAATATTCAATGCCACTATCTTTTCCCTCCAGTATAAACCACCGTTGCCTTGATAAATTCACGGAAAAGAGGGTGGGCTTTTAATATACGGCTTTTCAACTCAGGATGAAACTGACAGGTGACAAACCAGGGATGATTAGACAGTTCAATTATTTCAACCAAGTTTAAATCAGAATTTACACCAGAAATTACCATCCCGCTTTTTTCAAAACGGGTACGATATCTATTATTTACCTCCCAGCGGTGACGATGACGTTCCGATATTTTTTTCTTTTTATAGGCCGTATAAGCCCTGGTCCCGGAACTTATCTCGCAGTCATAGGCACCTAAACGCATCGTACCTCCCTTGGCTTTAACTGCACGCTGGGATTCTAACAGTTTAATCACCGGATAGGGGGTGCCCCTATTAAATTCTGTGCTGTTTGCACCCTTTAACCCACAGACATGACGGGCAAAATCAATTACTGCACATTGAAGACCAAGACAAATTCCAAGAAAAGGAATTTGATTTTCTCTAGCATATTTACACGCTAATATTTTCCCCTCCGAACCACGCGAACCAAAGCCCGGTAATAATAGGATTCCATCTATATTATTAAATCCTTCTCTGGCATCCTCATCTGTCCTCATATCTTCCGTGGAAATCCATTTCACCTTCACTTGTGCATCATTTTCTACTCCTGCATGGACAAACGCCTCCAGAACACTTTTATAGGCATCCGGGAGCTCAGTGTATTTACCGCACATGGCGATAGTAACATTAGTTTTTGGATGTTTGTAGCGATAAATGAACTGTTCTAATTTCGATACGTTTGGTGAATATGGCAATTGCAACCGCGCAGCAATCAATTCCTCCAATTTTTGTTGATGAAAGATCAAGGGTACTTCATAAATATTTTTTACCTCTTTCCCTTCCACAACATGAGCTGGGAGAACATTACAAAACAAGGCAATCTTATCACGGATTGATTTGGTTAGTTTATATTCAGAACGACATAGAATAATATCAGGAGCTAAGCCTATTTCCCGCAACTTCATGACCGAATGTTGAGTGGGCTTGGTCTTCAATTCCTCACTTGCTTTAATGTAAGGAAGGAGAGTAACATGAACGATTTGGTGATTGCGATATCCAACCTCCACTGAAAGTTGCCGTATGGCTTCCAAAAATGGAAGGCTCTCAATATCACCAACCGTTCCACCTACTTCACAAATGACTACATCAAAGCGCTTTGGCGTATTTACCTTTTTAATTCGGTGCTTTATTTCATCGGTAATGTGTGGTATTACTTGTACTGTTTTGCCAAGGTAATCCCCGGCCCGTTCCCTTTCTAAAACTCTACTGTAAATCTGTCCGGTGGTGGCATTGTTTATTTTGCTCATGTTCTCATCGATGAATCGCTCATAGTGTCCCAAATCCAAGTCTGTCTCAGAACCGTCATCTAACACGAAAACTTCCCCATGCTGATAGGGGTTCATCGTTCCCGGGTCCACGTTCAGGTACGGATCCAGCTTCAAAATAGTCACACTCAAACCGGAACTTTTCAAAAGATAACCAATTGATGCAGCGGCAATTCCTTTCCCCAGTCCGGATATCACTCCGCCCAAAACAAAAATGTATTTAACTGATGTATTCTGTATCATGATTTTTCATGCTTGTTCATTTTAATAATAACATTCAAATCCTCTTCTACATCCACACCACGATACGGGTAATCCGTGATAACAGCTCGAATCGGAATTCCGTTATCCAGCGCACGCAATTGTTCCAAATGAAATTTTTTCTCATTATCCGAAGTTGGAAGTCCTGCAAATTTCAACAAAGTATCTTTTTGATAGGCGTAAAGACCGACATGGCGATACCATCCCCCTGTTTTTTCTTGAAATAAATCTCTCCGAAACCCAATAGCATCACGATTTTCATCTAGTAAAACCTTGACAATGTTTGAATTAAAAAAATCCTTGGGGCTGATATCTGTGCTTACAGCTGTAGTCATACTTATAGAAGAATCATCAAACTCATTCACAAGACCATCAATGATTTTTGGATCCAACATCGGTTCATCTCCCTGGATATTTACCACTATATCAACATCCCTGTTTTCTACTACTTCTGCGATCCGATCTGATCCAGTGAGATGATCTTTTGCTGTCATTACAACTTTTACGTTAGACTTTTTAATTTCTTTGTACACTTCTTCACTATCAACTGCAATAATGACCTCATCAAGTAATGAAGCATTCATAGCACGTTCAGCTACACACATTACCATGGGTTTCCCATTGATCGGAGTAAGTATTTTTCGTGGGAACCGCTCCGAATCTAAGCGTGCTGGAATAACACCAATTACACTCATCAATTCTCCTCCCAAGGAATTTTGTTCCTATACAACTTAGTCAAAATTAAATATTTCTAAATAATAAAAATATGCGGTGAATTTACAGTGAATTTAATTATTATACAGATTTACTATTCCAGTAATTATGTATAAATTTCTGAATTGAAGTAGTTTTTTAAGGAGATAATCCAGCAATTTGTCTTCAAAAAATTAATCGAACGTTAATACTGGATCAAATCAATTGATATACACATCCTTAATTTTCATCATGTAATCATAAGCTGCATTATAGCTATTTTCTATTTCACCCTCTAAAATCGCTTCTTCAATAGCAGTTTTAATTTCCCCGACAATTCTCCCTTCAGTAAGATCACATACGTCCATGATTTCATTCCCACTTACAGGTGATTGAAAGTCTCTCAAGGCATCTTGTTCCTTTACATCCTGCATCAACTTTTCCACCCGTTCAAAGTTTCCCATATATTTCTTAACCAGATGAGGGTTTTTGCTGGTAATATCCGCACGACAAAGAATCAAGAGGTCATTAATCTCTTCCCCTGCAGTCACCATAACGCGCCTCACAGCTGAAGCTGTTATCCCTTCTTTAGCCAGGGCAATTGGGCGTAAATGCAGCAGTGTCATTTTTTTCAAGTAGTCCCGCAGTTCGTTAGACAGCCTCATCCGTTTTGCAACCTTGTCAAGCATTTGTGCCCCAATATTATCATGCCCGTAAAACGTGTACCCTTTTCGGGAGTCTATGCGGCGTGTTCGGGGTTTCGCAATATCATGAACCAAAGCAGCAAACCGAACCGCCATCTTATCCGACAATTCCGCAGCATTATCTACTACCTGAAGAGTGTGGTAAAATATATCCTTGTGATGCCATTCTTTTACCTGTTCCATTCCATACATAACACTAACTTCCGGGAAAACGTGTTTCATCAAATCAGTATCCTGAAGAATGGAAAGCCCTATGGAAGGTTTTCTTGTTTTGAGTATTTTCTTCAGTTCCGTTGTGATGCGTTCCCATGAAACAATGGTAATTCGACCAGCTTGGTTTTTCATGGACGTGAGGCATTCTTCAGTAAGGATAAATCCTAATTTCGCTGAAAAATATGCTGCCCTTATCATCCGAAGAGGATCATCGGAAAAGGTCACATCCGGATCCAGAGGTGTCCGCAACTGTTTTTTCTTAAGATCAGTAATTCCCCCCAGAGGATCATGTAAATCTCCAAAATTTTTCGGCAGTATGTCCATAGCCATTGCATTAATTGTAAAATCTCTTCGAAGTAAATCCCCCTGCAAATCCGTATAGCTCACCTTAGTAGGTTTCCGAGAATCTTCTTTATACGATTCAGTACGGGCAGAAGCAACCTCTACTGGGAGATCTTTTCGTGGTATCATGGCTGTTCCAAACTGTTTAAAAGGGATAATCTTTTTTGCTTTTAAACGGGTTCCTAACTCTTTGGCAAATGCGATTCCATCTCCCACAACCATGATATCAACTTCCATTATTTTTCTATGGAGAAAAAGGTCCCGAACTGCCCCGCCTACCACATAACATTCAAGACCTAGATCTTCTCCTAGGTTTCCTGCACACTTAAGTGTTTTGTATAATATTTTGTGAGGCTGGATAAGTTCTTTGATGTTTGCCATTGTTAAAATTAATAAAAATAAAACTAAATGAGAACCTTAGGATTTAGCAATCCCAAATACAATAATTTCCATCTTTCTCTTGTCTACAACCAAAGTACATTCTATTTTTGATTATAATGCTTTTCCGCCGAATCATACAAATCATCGTTTTTTGCTTTTTTTATTCTGTTCCTGTCTATGCTCAATTTGGACAGATAGAAGTTACTTTTGACGAACAGTTATTAAAAAGCAACATTCGTCAATTTATTCTGCCCCTCCGGGACAAAATAAAACGGTTTTATTCTACAACAGTTTGGAATGAAGAGTTTAGTGATCTGAATATCTCCCTCAACATTCATTTTGTTTTCGAGGGCGTCTCTCAAAAAGGATCAAACCAGACGTTTCTTGCTCAAGCTTTGTTCTCAAATGGAAGTGACTTGCGCTTTTTCGATAAAGGAGTCCAATTCATTTACAATGACAGTGGAACTCTGTACTATGATCCTGTTATTTTTGACCCTCTTGCAAGTTTTCTCGCTTTTTACGGTAACCTTATCCTTGCTGGTGAAATCGATACATATACACCTGAGGGTGGAACTTCCGAACTAGAAATGTGCCGGTCAATTGCCATACGTGGGAATGCCTCTGATTATTCTCGCGGATGGATGGACCGACTTCAGTTAATAAATGAACTAAGTACTAACTCCGGACTCCGAAAAGCGCGATTTGCCTTTTATTATGCGGTTGATCTCTTTAGACAAGGGGAAATTGAGACATCCATCTCTGAATTTAGAAATATGATTGTGGGACTTGATGAAGTGTATGAAATCACACCAAGAAACCACCATACACTTATGTTTCTCAAAGTCCATGCAGATACATTGACCCGCGTGCTGACAGTTTTAGCCCAGAAAGATATTCTTATGGATTTGACCGAACTGGATCCTGATAACGAAAAAACCTATACGAAAGGTTTAGAGGAAATTTCGGAATAAACATTTCTTCGCCTGATGTAATGTGTCAAAACTATGCTCCCTTTATAGAGCCTTAACATAATCGAACGATCCCTTTTTACCCGAATAGAACCTGTCCTGAAATGTTTCTTCCAAATAACATGAGGATGAAATAAAAGCCACACCTGTGCATTAATAATTCCTAACATATGTTTAAAATCTAATTTAAAAAGAGCATAACCAAAAGCTACCCACTCCAACGCAAAACGGACTGAAAAAAGATACATGGCAACAGGTAATGAATAATTGCCCAAGAGCATTAAGAGCGAATTTTTGTGATTAAGATAATATTTCTTATAGCTGTTCATAGGTAAAGATACGGCATTTTTATGAAAAACAACCGATTGGGGTTCTGCCCAAATCTCGTATCCCATCAATTGAAAGCGCCAACACAAATCAATCTCTTCCATATGAGCAAAAAAGGTTTCATCAAATTCTCCTGCTGCCTGAAACAATTCCTTCTGAACAATGAATGCAGTGCCTGATGCCCAGAAGATTTGTTCAGGGTTGTCATACTGTCCCTGATCCTCTTCCCGCTCAAGGAAAATACGACCACGGGCAAAAGGGAAACAGAACACATCCAAGTGTCCACCCGAACCACCGGCGTAATCAAACATTTTCCTTTGGTAATAATTTAAAATCTTTGGTTGGACTGCAGCAATTTTCTTGTTCCTCATCATCCGGTCTACCAGGGGTTCAATCCAGCCAGGTTCCATAATTGTATCATTGTTTAAAAAAAGAATAAAACTTCCTTTTGTATGAGAAATTCCTCTGTTGCACCCACCAGCATAACCATAATTCTTATCATTTTGAATCAATACAATATCCGGATGATGCTCTTTGATCCATGCTGAACTATCGTCCGTAGAGGCATTGTCTACTACAATAATTTCAAGGGCAGGATAAGTAGTTTGTTTCAGAGAATCCAGGCACTCCGACAGGACCGCAATACCATTCCAGTGGGGAATAATAACCGAAACAGCGGGATAAGATTTATGAGACAATGGGTTTGTACCAAACAAGATTATGAAGGAAATAAATTAGATCAAGACACTATTTTTGAACATCCTCTAACATCTTTTTTGCATTTATATCTCCAGGATTCCTTTCCAGCCAGGACGTGAGAACCAACTCTGCTTCACTTTTCATGTTCATTTCCTGATAAGTGAGAACCAGGGTGGAAACGATATCTCCATAGTTTTTCTGCCATTCATTCCACGTTTTCTGGTTTATCCCTGTCCGTTTCAGTCCAGAGCTTTTTACAGCATTTTCAATTTCAAGATAGGAATCATATAAATCCTTAAATATCCTTTTGGCATTCTCATAATCCTTCAGGTCCTGGATATACGTTTGACCATATCGAATCCTGTCTTGGACAGACAGGTTTCTGCGGGACTCCAGATTGTCAAGAATGTGCCTGAGCCTCACTTTTTCACCAATCTCACTGTATATTTGGCCTATCTGAAAATATAAATCTTTTGATTCGATTGCTATGGTTCTTTCCGGGAGATTTTTTCCCATCCGATCCAGGGTTTCCTTTACCCTCAACCTGAGTATTTCAATCTCATCTGGGTTTGCATCCTCCCTGCGGTTTAATCTTTGATAATCAAAGAAATAGTGAACAGCTAACTGCATATAGGCACTTCGATAATTCTGGAGTAATCTTATGATTTGAGGACTATAATGAACATTCTCATTCCCAAGATTTCTGAAAAGATACCCCGGTTGATAATCCTTTGACCAAAATGATTTTTCTTGACCGCCATCAACTCGCAGAAGTGATGACTGGGAGAAATTTGTTGACCATGTACTGTCACCCAATTCTGTCATCAAATAATCCTGCATTTTCCCCGGATTTATAGCATCCACTTTATGACTTCGAAGTCGAAAAGTCAATCCTTCCATATTCAAATATTTGTCTAAACCAATTTTATTCGTTGGCGATACAGTCACAGCAAAATATATTGGATATTTCCATTTTGCATCGTGGATGATTCGTAAAATCATCATGTCTTGAACTTTCAGTGCTTGGTTTGCAAACGTCGGTTTCAATACCCATTCAATATATCCATCTTCATTTTGGGGGTCACCCTCAACAGAAATCTGTATTTTCTGAGTTTTCCAGGGTGTCAGGCCTGATGTTAAACCTAGAATCTGGTCATCAGTCAAATTGATAAACCCTTCTCCTTTTGGGCGTGAATCCCGAAGTTGCCTGATATACCATGGTGTATTCAACAGGCTCAGGTTGGCAACAGTTACGTCCTTGCGCATACCTTCTACTTCCTGCAAATACCATAAGGGAAATGTATCATTGTCACCGTTAGTAAAAATAATACCATGAGGCTCACATGATTGAAGCATATTATAACTCATATCCCAAGCAACATAATTTCCGCTTCGATCATGTTCATGATAATTCGCACGTACCATGGCAAACGGAATAAGAACAACTTGCAATAAAATAACAGCCATGCCCAGGCGATGTCCTATGTTCTCTGTTTTTATTTTTTTGATAATATTTTCGACGATTGCTGCTGCACCAACTCCAATCCAGACAGAAAAAGCCAAAAAACTCCCCACATAGGAATAATCTCTTTCTCGAGGCTGTGGATTATCTTGGTTTAGATAAATTATTACAGCAAGGCCTGTAAGAAAAAACAGGGTCATCATTGAGAATGCCTCTTTTTCATCCCTGTAGAAATGATAAATCATACCAGCCAACCCAAGGACAAACGCTAAAGGGAGGCCGAATTGTGACCAATCAACTCCATCCTGCCTATTATTTGCCCCAAATGCTGTTACTCCCGGTTCCGTTGAATTTCCTCTGCCTGCAAACTGCCATAGAAAATATCTCCAGTACATTTTTTTAACCTGGTAATTCCAGAAAAAATCCCACTGTTTCGCCACATTATAAAACATGTACTTCCGTTTTTGAGATAAACTGTATTTCTGCCCATTAGCAGGGGCTCCTACAACCTCATGTCGCGCTGGTATTCCTTTATATCTTCTTGGGAATCGTCCCACCTGTCCATACTGTTCTCTCTCCAGATATGAAACCGCAGCGGTAACAGTCTCAGGATTATTTTCATCAATAACAGGATCCTGTCCGGATCTAATAAAAATGATTGTGTAACTGGAATATCCAATCAAGATCAGGACCATCGAAGTAAAAACAATTGAAAGTAATTGCTGTTTATTCACAATAGACCAAATCATGATACCAAACACAATCAGAACTGCCACCACAACACCAAAAACTCCTATCTCACCTGCCAGTTTCGGAAGTCCTTTAATGACTCCATTGTGGATAATAACAAACGTAACTCCCGTAATACCAATCGTGATTAAAAATGATTTCCATTCAAAAGACTGCTTCCGAAAATAGATAATGAGAGCAATAAAAGGTAACGCCAGCAGATTTAGTAAATGTATTCCAATTGCAAGCCCAATCATATACGCGATGATAAGGATATATCGTTCATTGCCTGGTTCATCAGCTCTTTCTGACCAGTGAAGAATCAACCACATAACAATCGCGGTAAAAAAGGTGCTCATAGAATAAACTTCAGCTTCCACAGCATTAAACCAGTGACTATCTGTAAAAGCGAAGGTAAGTGTTCCTACCAAGGCTCCTCCAAAAGCAATAATCACGTCCGAGTTCTCTTTGATGCCTCCGCGCCAGTGCGCTATTACCTTCACTATAACCAGATAAAGCAGCATGACTGCTAATGCACTAACAAGAACAGAAATCAAGTTCACGCGGAACGCAATATCCGGGCTGAATGGAATCATAGAAAATATCCGTCCAATAATCAGAAAAAGGGGGCTACCAGGCGGATGAGGTACGCCGAGGGTATGAGCTGTAGCAATGAATTCGCCGCAGTCCCAAAAAGAGACCGTTGGTGCCATCGTATCATAATATACAAGAAACGAAACAAGAAAAACGATTCCTGCTATTATACGGTTCAAACGGTTATTTCTTGAATTGATCATTAATGCTCTAAATTAAATATTTATTATACAGTGTTCACAAAATTATGAAGAACCAAAAATATGGTATTTTATAATACATTTCAGCTATTATTTGATGTCCAAAAGTCATATCATACTCTTTATTTTATCTTCAAAAACCTACGTTGAATCACACCTTATGTTCCATCAGAAATAAATACAATATCTTTGTCTTAATAAGGAGTGGAATATAGGCTAAATAAAATTGAAGGAGCGAAAATTAATACAATCTTTTTCTAACTAGCTAATATTTATAAAATCGAGCATATGCTGGTATTTTTTCAGGAAATGACGCCGCAATTCAATAAAAGACCGATTCCGCAGATGTGGATCTTTTGCAACCAGATCAAAAGCTGCTTTTCGTGCCGATTTAATGATAGGTCCATCCATAACCAAATCAGCGATTTTATATTTAAAAAATCCGCTTTGCTTTATTCCAAAAAATTCGCCCGGCCCACGCAATTTTAAGTCTTCATCCGAAATAACAAATCCATCATTTGTTCTTTCCATAATGTCCAACCTCTTCCTGCTATTTTCTGTAATATCCCTCTGAACAAAAATACAGTAGCTTTTTTCACTTCCTCGCCCAACTCGCCCACGGAGCTGATGAAGCTGGATTAGACCAAAACGATCTGCATGTTCCACTAACATAACTGTAGCATTAGGGACATCGATTCCTACCTCTATAACAGTAGTTGAAACCAGTATCTGGATTCTATTATCTGAAAACTTGTTCATTATATTGTCTTTTTCTTCTTTTTTCATTCTGCCATGGATTAATCCAACGTTCACATCTGTAAAAGCGGTGCGAGATAGCGTTTCATATGCTTCCACAGCTGCCGCTAAATCTGATTTTTCTGTTTCTTCTACCAAAGGATATACAATCATACACTGTCTCCCTTTGGATACTTCATTTTTCATAAAATTATATACATTTTTCAACCGTTCAGGGCCAATCTTTTTTGTAATGACCGGTTTGCGGTGTTTGGGTAATTCATCAATAATAGACAAGTCCATGTCACCGTGATAGGTGATTGCAAGTGTACGTGGAATTGGTGTCGCTGTCATGGCAAGAAAATGGGGATTCAATCCTTTTTCAACCAAATCACCCCGCTGGACAACACCAAAACGGTGCTGTTCATCAACAATGACAAGCCCCAGGTTTTTAAATTCTATATCTTTCTGAATGAGAGCATGGGTTCCTACAATTAAATCAATTCGACCTGTTTTTAAACCATCTATTACTTTTTTTCGTTCACTCTCTTTTGTGTTTCCTACAAGAATGGCACAAGTGATTTTCCCTATTTCAAAAAATGTTTTGAAGGATTCATAATGCTGGTGAACCAGGATTTCCGTTGGAGCCATTACCGCAATCTGAACATTATTCCCTATTGCAATCGCCGCTGCCAACACAGCAACAATAGTTTTCCCCGACCCTACATCACCCTGAAGTAGTCGATTCATTGTAATGGGTTTTCCTAAATCCGTTCTTATTTCTTTTAATACCCGGTTCTGGGCATCTGTCAGTTCAAAATTCAATTGATCGTAAATCAGTTTTACATGCGGTCCCGTTTTATCCAATGGTTTTGTTCCAACACGACAATTGGATTCTTTCTTTAGTGCCATGAGCAACTGGAGAAAAAAGTGCTCATCAAATTTCAAGCGGTAAATAGCTCTCTTCACATCTTTTTCTTTTTCAGCAAAGTGGATCCAATGAAGTGCTTCATCTCTACTAACTAATTTGTGCTTCTGTAAAAATTGAGGGGGAAAGAAATCCGGAATATTATTGATTTCCTTTAACATTCTCCGGATTATCTTTCTAAAAAAACGATTTTCAATTCCAGCCTTTTGCAATTCTTGCGTAAGCGGGTACAGAGGAATGACAGAACCGGTGTTCAGGGGATCGTCGTCTATATTTAATTTATCATATTCTGGATGCACAATCTGTAATCCGTTATAAAATTCAATTTTTCCATGAACAGCAAACTGATCTCCAATTTCAATTGACTTTTTTATATATGGAATACCATTAAACCAGAGGAGGGTCAAAAAACCTGTCCCGTCGGATAAAACAGCTTGAAATAATTTTCCTTTCCTGGTTTTTCTTTCTCCACAAGCATCCACTTTCCCTACAATTGTAGTAATCATATCCTTTTTAAGTAAACTGATAGCTGTGACTGTGGTTCTATCTAAGTGACGTCGGGGAAAATAATACAGTAAGTCTTCCGAGTCCTCCAGGCCTATCTCAGATAAAACCTTTGCCCTTGCAGGTCCAACGTTTTTTATATATTGCAGGGATGTAGAGAGATTGATTTCAGTCATTTAGATAGAAAGAGTACAAAAAATAAAAATATTTCAGATCCGTTGGATATGAATTGTACTGACTACAAGCACATTATCCAGACAACAACTAAAAAACAAACTAGTCAATTATAGGTATTATTTCCACTCTTTACGGTAGGTATAGGTTATAATTTTATTGTCTTCGGCATCGATGTTCAGAGGAAAATAAATCGTTGTAGCATCTTCTTTGGTATACATACTTGAGGCATCTCGTATTACCCAATCACCAGAAATATGTTCGACAACCCGCACTTGGATATCTTCATCATGAATATTTTTTATCTGGATTTGAATGGAGGCTTCTTCACTATTTCTCTGGCGGTCATAATTCAGAATTGTTCGTTTTCCAGTTATATCAAAAGCCCGACCAGCAATGAGCAAAACCGTACCCTCCTTTGGGGTTTGCACCAAATAATCTTCACCTGAAAATTCTAGCGATCCTCCCTTTGATGTCAAATACATTTCTACCTTTCCAGCCGGCAAAGGAATGCCAAGACCGTTTTCTTCAGAATTAATAATTTTTAGTTCAACAACCAAAGGTTCTTCCCGCTGGCTTCGTTCCTTGTTTTCAAAAATATATGTTTTCTCATAATTTATCACCCGCGGATTGTAGAGTTGAACTGTAATATTATCGTCTCTCATAAAATTTAAAACCTCCGATAAGGTATAGATATGATAGTCCCCAAGAGATTTTTGATCTGCAGAGACTGAGCTACTTGCTAGTCTACTAGATTGGGCCCGAGAGTACTGTTGACTTCCAGAGCTAATCTTCTTTTGGCCAGCACGATGAAGTTCTCCTTCAACAAGCCGCAGCGTTAAATCGCTAAAATCCACGTCGCTTCGATTGGATATTATTGCTTCCGGAACTAAATTTGCCTGGTTATCCTTACCATTCATAACCAAACGATAGACTGCATTCCAATCAAATCCAGCGCTTAAATAAATTAATTCGCCTTGAACCTGCATTGATTTTTCCAAATTAATTTCCCAAATCAGGGTAGGTTTGAACCGGGGATTTTCTATCCTATCTTCAGTGAAAATTAACTCGATTTTATCTCTGGGAATAGACAAAACCTCTGATTTTCCCTGAAGTGTTACCTTGGCATTATTGTATTCCAAAAGGATTCCCTCATAAGTTTTGCCTCCTGAAATTTTTATTTCAACATATTTACCAAGTTTCCTAGAAAAAAACTTCTCTCCAGAAAAGATATTTGAATTAATTCTCTGCCATCGGACAACAATCTCATCCTGTAATGTAAGAAACGGAGAATCAATAAATAACCTAGAGGGGAGCTGGTCATACTCTATAGTACTGACACCCGGGGGGACATTAGGCCAGTTTACCGGTTGCTTTACAAGGGCAAATCCGTCTTTATATAAAGTCATGATTGCTTGGTCAGCTTGTCCAAGCAAAAGAGAAAACATTAATAGACACACACTCTTTCTCATTGCAATATCTCCAAATTTATGGTCAACATTTTAAGCTCGTTATTCATTTCTATCAATTTTTTTTCCTCTCTTTCTATTACTTCTTTAGGTGCACGACTTAAAAAATCTCTTTTTGATAACTTTTTCTGTATATTGGATATATAGACCTTAAGATCTGCTTCCCTTTTCTCCAATCTTTCCTGTTCTAAGACAACATCTATTAATCCCTCAAGGGGGAGAAAAATTTCCATATCCCTTATAACTACCACAGCAGAATGCGGGGGCTTATCTAAAAACTCTCCAACTGAAATTTCTCTGACCCCACATAAACTTTTTATTACATCACCATATTTTTCAAGAACAAATTTTGAGTCCCCATGCATCCGAACCACCATATCAGCTTTTTTACTCGGAGGAACATTCATTTGGCTTCGGATAGTTCGTACAGCAATAATAATATCCTGAAGAAACCCCATTGTCTTTTCAGCTTTACTGTCTACCAGTTCCGGGTGGTAGTCTGGCCAAGGTGAAACAATGAGCTCTAAATCTTTTTCGGCTTTAAATTGGCTCCAAAGTTCTTCCGTAATAAATGGAGCATAAGGATGTAAAAGTGCCAAAATTGTTTTTAAAACATGAACGATAGCTCCCCGGACAACATCTCCTTTTTGAGAATCCTTCTCACGAAAGTGTATTTTAGTAATTTCAATGTACCAGTCACAAAAATCATTCCATGTAAAATCATAAAGCACTTTTGCCGCTTCATTAAAATGGAATCTTTCCAATTGACGGTTATAGGCTTGAACGGACTTCTGCAGTTTGCTCAATATCCATTGTTCTGGTAGATCTAATTTTTCTTTTTCAAAATTAATATCCAGAGTCTGGCCATCCTTCAGATTCATGAGCACAAAACGGGAGGCGTTCCACAATTTGTTCATAAAATTACGTCCCACTTCAAGTCTGTTCGATGAAAACAAAACATCCAAACCTTGGGGCGACATGAGCATAGTCCCAAAACGAACGGCATCAGTCCCATATTCATCAAAAAGTTCAAACGGGTCTGGTGAGTTTCCCAATGATTTGCTAAATTTTCGTCCGGTTTCATCTCTAAGGATCGATGTGAAATACACATCTTTAAATGGCAGATCGCTTTTGAATTCATAACCGGCAATGATCATTCGTGCTACCCAAAAGAAAATAATATCCGGCCCCGTCACCAGAACATCTGTGGGATAAAAATAATCCAGATCGGCACTTTCTTCTGGCCAATCGTGAACCGCCAAAGGCCACAACCACGAACTGGCCCATGTATCCAATACATCCGGATCTCTATACCAATTTTCAGGATCATCTGGTTCTTCAATGGACACATGCATTTTTTGTGGGTCTTCCTTATGATACCAAACCGGTATCTGGTGTCCCCACCATAATTGACGGCTGATGCACCAGTCTTTGATATTTTCCATCCAATGCTTATAGGTCTTAACCCAATATTCTGGGTGAAATTTGATTTTTCCATCAGCCACTGCCTGCAGCGCCGGTTTGACCAGTTCACCCATTTTCATGAACCATTGTTCAGACATGTAAAATTCAATAGGCACTTGCCCGCGCTCTGAATAGCCCACTTTATGAACATAATCTTCGGTCTTGACTAGAAAACCCTGTTCTTCAAGGTCTTTAACAACCGCTTTCCTGGCATCATCACGAGATAAGTTCTGGTATGCACCAGGGGCATTTTCATTGATAGATGCATCTTCATTCATGATATTCACCAATTCAAGACCATGGCGTTCACTCATAGAAAAATCATTGGGATCGTGAGCCGGAGTAACTTTAACACAGCCGGTTCCAAATTCTGGGTCTACATGGTTATCAGCTATTACAGGTAACTCCCGTCCCACCAATGGTAAAATCACCGTTTTACCTACTAAATGCGAATAGCGCTCATCTTTTGGGTGTACTGCTACCGCAGTATCACCAAGCATTGTTTCCGGTCTTGTCGTAGCCACAACCACAAATTCGTCACTGTTCTTAAACGGATATTTAAAGTGCCAGAGATGGCCCTTGACCTCCTGGTGATTTACCTCTTCCTGGCTGATCGCTGATTTGGAAACAGGACACCAGTTCACAAGCCGGTGACCTTTATAGATAAATCCTTTTTCATATAATTTTACAAAAGCTGACAACACAGCTTTAGTATAGCCCCCATCCATGGTAAACCGTTCCCGCTCCCAGTCACAGGAACAACCCAGTTTTTTCAACTGTTGGATAATAATACCACCATATTTCCCCTTCCATCCCCAGGCATGTTTTAAAAACTCATCTCTGGAAAGACTGTGCTTATCGATACCTTGTTCTTTAAGCATTTCAACCACTTTCCCCTCAGTAGCGATAGAGGCATGATCTGTGCCGGGAATCCAGCAGACTTCTTTCCCTTCCATCCGGGCCTTACGAACAAGGATATCCTGAATCGTGTTATTCAAAACATGCCCCATAGTAAGCATGCCAGTTACATTGGGTGGGGGAATTACTATAGTGAAAGGTGTTTTTTGGGGGTTAGGTTCACCGTGAAAATAATTTTTTTTTCCCCAAATCTGATACCAATAATCCTCAACCTCGGCAGGTTTAAACACTTTATCCATCTAGAATCTTCACCACTGCCAATTCTGGAGTAAATATTGCTTTCTTTTTATCGTTCCAATACCAATGAGAAAGCAGTGGTTAACTTTAGGACATTGTTATTGGCATTTACAAGGCGTATACACAAGACCCTACAGAGGGCTAACATAATTATATATCCAGTATCGGGGTAGGTATCACAAATCCGGAGAAAATCATCCTTCATAATTTTGAGCAAATGACAATCCGTTAGTGCTTTTACATTTGCAGTTCGTAGGTCATTTTCATTGAACAGAGACATCTCGCCAAAAAGAGGCGGGGGCAATTGTTCACTGCTGAATTTTCTGAGTGCCTTTTCGCGATGATCTTTTCCATGTCGATCCAAATTCATTGTTAATGCTTGGTTAACTTCAACTTCTCCATCCACTAGCATATACATTGAATCTCCAACTTCACCTTCCTTAATAAATATGTTCCCTTCTGATATTCGTACTTCTTCTGTTATGTCAAGGAAATATTTTGTTTCTTCATCAGTAATATTCTTAAAAACTGAAAAACTTTTCAACTGTTTAATGTTCATATTATCCTCAAGAAATCACGACGGCTTGTTCACCGTCACTAATTAAATATTCTTCATGCGGATTTATTACCGTGCTAACCTTTTCCGCCTCTTGGAGAGATATTCCTCCCTCTTTTAATTTGTGTTCAATAAATGCATCTAGAGATGAGGAATCCGCTGATAAGATTGAATTAATTCCAAGGTTTTCCTCTATGGAGAATACACCCACTAGTATCAAACCACCCTCATTACGAAAATGGTCGGATAAAGCTGAAAAAGGTCTCCCGATGAAATCTTTAGGAATTTTCTGACATATAAACCTTGATGCGGCTGTTTCATCCAATAAGTGTGATATAGTCTGGGGAACCCCTGTTTCAATTACATGTGAAGCAACCATATATGCCCCAAAGTCATCGCTCACTACAACCTCATCAACATTTGTCCGTTTCATATGAGTAAGGTTCTCCTTATCCATTAGATAAGCCACAACGCGAATATTCGGGTCTATGCTTTTAATAGTCATCGTAGCAAAAATGGTTTTTTCATCGGGACTGCTCAATATTGTATCAGTCTCATTTGGAATAACGACCACTGTTTGTGAATCCCTGATACTGGCTCTTTCAAGAATATTTTCTCTTGTAAAATCACCCGACACAAAATAGAGCTTGATCTGTCGGAACCGGGACCTTAACGCAGTGACTTTTTCTTCGCTCAAATCATTTATCAACACAATCTCTTTCTCTCCATGAGCTAAATGATCAATGGTTTGTATAATTCTTGTCCCGTGTTTATTCCAACCACATATAATCACATGATTTGTTACATTGATTTTTTCCAAACCTTTACCCTCCCGGATTTTCTTTGCTACAAATATAGACGAAATCGTTGCTGTCAATAGTGAAATCAGAGATATCCCGCCAAACATTACAATTATAGAGAATAACCTTCCAGCAGTTGTTGTAGGTGCAAAATCACCATATCCTACTGTAGTCATGGTGACGATTGCCCACCAAAAAGGATTCTCCCCTTCAATAATATCTCCGGTTTCCAACAGTTTTAATACTATTCCACCAAAAACCATTATAATAAGAATACCAATACCAACTTGAAAAAAACTGTTGCGAATTAATGTTCTAAACCACAATTGCATAAACTGAAGTTAAGGTTTTCATATGAAAAATTATATGAGAGAAATTGGAAAAATTAAAAATATTAATTCAGGACAGAAATACTATTTTTCAAACAATGTCACCACTTCAATATGAGGCGTGTGGGGAAACATATCCACCAGAATAGAGCGACGAATTGTGTATCCGTTTTCCGTTAATATCCTTGAATCGCGTGCCTGTGTCGTTGGGTTACAAGAGACATAAACAATCTTATCAGCTTTAAGCTTTGGTAAATAATGAGTCAAATGAGGATGCATACCTGCTCTCGGAGGATCTACGATTACTA